>Ga0209075_1004127_pt1 | contig 11747 bp, 11 predicted proteins | sample Stecom2011_FD_187523 | JGI IMG/M metagenome (GOLD analysis project Ga0209075, IMG submission 187523) | Agricultural soil microbial communities from Utah to study Nitrogen management - Steer compost 2011 (SPAdes) (version 2) | ecosystem: Environmental > Terrestrial > Soil > Agricultural land...
AGTAAAAGCTATGTCAAAAAACAAGAAAATAGAAGTTGAAGGAAAAGAAATAACTATTATTCTTGATAATCAACAAGAGTATATTTCACTGACAGATATGCTGAAAGCAAAAGATGGTGATTTTTTTTATTTCTGATTGGCTGAGAAACCGAAATACAATAGAGTATCTTGGCATTTGGGAAAATGTTTACAATCCTAATTTTAATTATGGCGAATTCGCCACAATTAAAAAACACCAATTCTACAATCATCGAATTCGAGAGGTTTAGAAAACAGATAAAATAGTTATATTTTGCCCTTACAGGGCGATTTTATCAGGTTGTATGAACCCAATGCGTTGCATTGAATTAAACATATAAAAGGCTTTCAGCCTTTTAACTTAAAGAAAAATATTTTTTCCCTGTAAGGGATATGTATAACAAACCCAACGGCAACGCCTTGGGATAAAAACAAACAATATGAAACTATTAACCTATTTAACTTCAGACAACGAGCAAAGAGCCGGATTTATTCATAACAACAAAGCGGTTGATTTAGCTGATTTTGGCGAGATTGTCAATTTTCCGTTGCCTTCAACTATTTTAGAATTGATTGATATGGGCTTTGAAGTAATTGCTGAAATCAATTCCCTTTTAGAAGATATTTCGGAAGCAGAATTGGCAGAAATAAGCTATTCAATTGACGAAATCCAAATACTTGCTCCTATCCCAAAACCACGCAAAAACATTATTGGTATTGGATTAAATTATACCGAACACGTAGCCGAAAGTGCACGTACATTAGATACTACAGGAAAATTGCCTCAAAAACCAATTATTTTCTCGAAACCACCAACAACAGTTACAGGTCCAAATACAAATGTTTTATTAAACAGAAACTTAACCAATCAATTAGATTGGGAAGTAGAATTGGCGGTTGTTATGGGTAAAAAAGGAAAATACGTTGCTAAAGAAAATGCGTTAGATTACGTTTTTGGTTACACCATTATCAACGATATTTCGGCGCGTGATTGTCGCCGTGAAGGACAATGGATCGTATCAAAAGGGCAAGATACTTTTGCACCAATGGGACCATTTTTAGTTACAAAAGACGAAATTGAAAATCCGCACAACTTAAACCTTTCCTTAAAATTAAACGGCATTGAAAAACAGAATTCTAACACGCAATTTCTGTTATTCAATATCAACGATTTAATTGAAGATTTAAGTACAGTTTTCACGCTTGAAGCAGGAGATATTATTGCAACAGGAACTCCAGCGGGAGTTGGAGCTGGTAGAAATCCACAGGAATGGATGAAAGACGGCGATGTAATGGAATGTACTATTGAAAATATCGGAACGTTGACAAATACTGTAAAATCCTCCCCAAACCCCTCCAAGGGAGGGGCTTAATAAAACCCTAAAAACAAACCTGAAAGAAAATAAAATCACAGCTCACTAAGCCTTTCTCCTTTGGAGAGGGGTGGGATGAGAATTAAAATAAATAAAAAAATGAATACATCACAACAGAAAGCCTCTCCTTCGGAGGGGTTGGGGAGGAAAATAAAAATCGGACAAATAGTTCCTTCCTCAAATATCACAATGGAAACCGAAATTCCGGCAATTTTTAGAGCAAGGGAAACCATTTTACCGGAACGCTTTACGTTTCATTCAAGCAGAATGCGTATGAAAAAAGTGACCAAAGAAGAACTCGAAGCTATGGATGCTATGAGTTTAAAATGTGCTTTAGAACTTTCGGATGCTCAGGTTAATGTTATGGGATACGCCTGTTTGGTAGCAATTATGAGTATGGGTCGCGGGTATCATTGCGTTTCTGAAGTGAATTTACATCAGGAAACGGTTGCGAACAACTTCCCTACTCCTATTGTTACTTCGGCTGGCGCATTGATTAACGGATTGAATGTTTTGGGGGCGAAAACGGTTTCGATAATTACGCCGTATATGCGACCTCTGACGGATATGGTGGTAGATTATATCGAGCATCAAGGTATTAAAGTTAAAGAAAGTATTGCTTTAGAAATTCCTGATAATTTAGAAGTTGCTGCACAAAATCCGATGAATTTACTGGATATTTACAAACAATTAGATTTAACAGGAGTTGATGTTTTGGTAGTTTCGGCTTGTGTGCAAATGCCTTCGTTGGAAGCCATTGATTTGATTGAAAAAGAAATTAGTATTCCTGTGACATCGGCTGCCGTTTGTACGACATACGAAATGATGAAAAAATTAGGGATTGAAGCCAAATCTACTATTGGCGGAAGTTTGTTAAAAGGGAATTATTAAGATTTATCCTGCAAGGTCTTAGCCGACCTTGTAGGTTTATCAAAATTAGAAAGCCTACAAGATTTTGAAAATCTTGCAGATGTTCAATCAAGTAATTGGCTTGCGTGTTGCAAAGCAGCATCAGTAATCACATTGCCCGAAAGCATTTGTGCAATTTCTTGTACGCGCTCGTCGTTTGTCAGAAGTTTAATTTCAGAAACCGTAGTTTGGTCGTCATCATACTTAGATACTTTATAATGCTGATTCCCTTTTGATGCAACTTGTGGCAAATGTGTTATGGCAAAAATCTGCATATAATTGCCCATTTCTTTCATAATACTTCCCATTTTATCGGCAACATCTCCCGAAACTCCGGTATCTATTTCATCAAAAATAATGGTTGGTAATTTGCTTTTTGCTGCTAAAATTGATTTTACGGCCAACATAATTCTTGATAATTCTCCCCCCGAAGCCGTTTTCTTTAACGTACCAAATGCCATTCCTTTATTTGCAGAAAACAACCAGTTGATTTCGTCTTTCCCGTTGCTCAAAAATGCATCTTTTAATTGTAGCTGAATATCAAACTGCGCATTGGGCATTCCCAAAGGTTTTATTAAACCGGAAATCTCACTACTTAAAGGCTCTAATACAGCCGTTCTTTTTTCGTGAAGTTTCAAAGTGAGTACATCCAGCGTTTGCGTAGCTTTGATTAATTCTTTTTCAACTGCTATAATTTCGTCTTCTCTGTTTTCTGCAACAGAAACTTTGTCCGAAAGTTCCTTCTGAATCTGAAGCAACTCCTCTATCGACGATACATTATGCTTTTTTTGCAATTGATATATTGATTGTAACTTATTGTTAATCAAATCCAATTGCTGCGGATCGGCAATCAGGTTGTGTAAACCGTTTTGTAATTCTTCCGCAATATCTTCCAGCTCTATAAAACTACTTTCTACCCTCTTAACTAAACTTTCATACTGCGAACTGATTTGTACTAATTTTAGCAATTGATTTTTAACCTCATACAATTGTTTGTTCACACCAAATTCGTCGTTGGTTAAAACCGCATAACTTTGCTCTAAAAAGCCGCCTAATTTCTCTACATTATCCAACAGCTCAAACTGGCTTTCCAAAGCTTCCTGTTCTCCCGGTTTTAAATCAGCCTGAAGCAATTCATCCAGCAAAAAAACATTATAATTCTGCTCTTTTACTGCTTGAGATTGTGCTTCTTTAAGAGCTAAAAGACTTTTCTGAAATTTCTTAAACGTATTTAACTCCTGGCGGTATTCGGTTAAAAGTTGCGTATTATCAGCATATACATCGATCAGGTTTATCTGATACGCTTCGCTGAACAAATCCTGTGTTTGATGTTGCGTGTGGATATCAATCAAGGCATTGCCCAATTTCTGTAAGTTTTGCAAAGTAGTGGGAACATCATTCACAAAAGCACGCGATTTTCCCGAAGGAAGAATTTCTCTGCGAATGATGGTTTCTGGTTCATAATCCAAATCAAGTCCTTCAAAAAAGAGTTGCATTTGATAGGCAGTAATGGTAAAATGTGCTTCAATGACACATTTTTCTTCTTTATTACGTAGCGTATTCAAATCGGCACGCTTACCCAAAACCAAGCCGAGCGCATCAAGTAAAATTGATTTTCCTGCACCGGTTTCTCCAGTAATTATCGTTAAATTATGGGTAAAATCAATAGAAGCGTGCGTAATTAAAGCGTAATTTCTAATGGTTAAATTGGTCAGCATTTACAGATGAATTTTACATTCGGTTCCACTTAGCTCCGTTCATTGGACTGATTCGTGTTAGAATTTCAATCAATGGTGCCTTGTCGTAATTTGAGCCTGCACTAAATATTTGCACCACTTCATCGGATTTGGCGTCAAAGAAAATACGTGTTGGCAGTGCATTAGGTCGTGCCTTATGAACGTTTGCCAAAGTAATAATTGCATCAGCCACTGCTTTTTTCGCCTGATCGGGATCAGATGCCATCAAATCAAGACCTTTGATGTGATAATCATACAATGCCTGACGATATGAGGAATACATATTAGACAAAAGATCGTTGGCAAGCGCATACCGATTGTTTGCTTCACCCATCGTCCATCCTTTATCTCCGGAACCTTGCATCATAGAAACAACGAGTGAGGCTTTTTGATAACTATCTGTGCCTCCGTTTAATGAAAAAGAATCTGCATCCAGACCAATCATCAGATGTGCATAAAAACTCAACAAACCGATGAGATTGGAACTAATGTTATTTTCAGAATAAGTCAGTGGTTCAAATTCGATGTAATTAAAATTGACGTGATTGTCTCTGTACACAAAAATAGGGCTGGAATAACCAGAATTAAAAACGGGACGTGAAGACTGTACCTGAATAACGCCTCTGAAAGCATTGGTATTTGGGTCATAATCTTCCACGACCAACAAAAAAGTGCAATCAATTTTCTCGTTTCTTCGTACGTTGATCGAGGTAAATTTATTGTTGTTAAGAAAATCACGCATCGAATTTTGTAAAGTTGTAAAAACCTGTTTATTGGTTTGTTGAATCCTTTCAGAATTAACAGTTACCGTGGCATTAAGCTCCTGAGCAATACCTGAAACTCCAATAAACAATACGATTAAAACAATCCATCTATTCCACATAATACTTCACGATTTGATCTATAATATCTTTAGCAACGGCTTCTTTTGACTTTAATTCCTGAGGAAATACTTCCATATTTTTGTTGATAAAAGTAACCTTATTCGTTACTTCTCTAAAACCAGCACCTTTGTCATTCAACGAATTTAATACAATTAAATCTAAATTCTTCTTTTTTAATTTAGATTTTGCATATTCAATTTCATTTTCAGTTTCCAAAGCAAAGCCTACCAAAAACTGTTTCGTTTTTTCAACGCCAAGCGAAGCAAGAATATCCGGATTTTTCTCTAAAACAATAGTTAGTTCTTCGTCTTTTTTCTTAATTTTCTGTGCAGCAACTTCTTTCGGTCGGTAATCTGCAACCGCAGCTGCACCAATAACAATGTCTATTTCTTTATATAAATCGTGACACGCTTTATACATATCTAAAGCGGAAGTTATACGAATCGTTTCTATGTTTGAATGTGTAGCCGTAAACGAAGATGGTCCGGTTACTAAAAATACTTCCGCTCCTCTTTTGGCAGCCTCGTTCGCAATATCAAAGCCCATTTTACCTGAGGAATGATTGCCTATAAACCGAACAGGATCAATAGGTTCGTAAGTAGGTCCGGCAGTAATCAGAACTTTTTTTCCTTTTAGTTCGTTATGTTCTGAAAAGTATTCTTCCAATTGTTCCACAATATGTTCTGGTTCTGCCATTCTCCCCTGCCCGATTAAACCCGAAGCTAATTCGCCAAACTCAGCAACACTTTCAATGTTTCCGTACCCTTTAAGGCATTCAATATTTCTCGTTGTTGACGGATGTGCAAACATATCCAAGTCCATAGCAGGTGCAAAAAACACCGGGCATTTTGCCGAAAGATACGTAGCTAAGAGCAAATTGTCACATAAACCGTTTGCCATTTTAGCAAGTGTATTGGCTGTTGCAGGTGCGATGATCATTACATCCGCCCACAGACCTAACTCCACGTGATTGGTCCATTCTCCAAAATCTTTTTCAAATTGAGTATAAACCGGACGCTTGGACAAGGTGGCTAAAGTTAACGGAGTAATAAAAGCACAAGAAGCAGGTGTCATAATTACCTGAACCTGCGCACCTGCTTTTATTAACAATCGTACTAAAGCTGCCGTTTTATAAGCGGCAATTCCCCCTGAAACTCCAAGAATTATTTTTTTACCGCTCAGTACCGACATTTAGTTTTATTTTTTGTAAATTATTTCGCCATTTTGCCACTCTTCTATAGCCAAAGCCTGTGGTTTTGGTAATCTCTCGTAGTATTTTGATACTTCAATCTGTTCTTTGTTTTCAAAAACTTCTTCCAGACTGTCGTTGTACGTTGCAAATTCATCCAGCTTGTTGATCAGTTCCTTTCTAATTTCAGTATTGATCTGATTAGCTCTTTTAGCAATAATCGTTATAGCTTCGTAGATGTTACCAGTTGGAGCTTCGATTTCTGCACGGTTATAAGTAATTGTGTTTGTTGCAGCTTGTGTTTTCTTTAAATCCATTTTCTTATTTTGTTGAAAATTGTTGTAATTCTTTATTTAATCGCTCCACCATTCTGTCGGCTTCACTTTTGTATTCTGTATCCGGATCAAAAACGATCAGATCATCGTATAAACTCAATGCGTTGGTAATACGGTCTTCCATTTTGCTATACACACTGTTTATTGCCAGTTTGTAGGCAGAGTCAAATTTAAAATACAAAGCATCTGATTTGTAAACCGTACCCGGATAATCCAGCAAAAAATTGTCTAATGCTACAATTGCTGCGTTATAATCGCGGGTGTACTCCCCTATTTTGTTGTACAACTTTGCCGATTCATAGGCTTTTCGCTCTAACTTTTCTTTAAGTTCTCTCAAATATTTATTAGCATCGGCTGTAGATTCTGCCTCTGGATACGCCGTGATAAATGCTTCAAACTTACGAATGGCTTCATACGTAATGTGCTGATCCAAAGTAAACGACTCGGACATCTGATAAGCCGACATTGCTTCTAAAAGCATCGTTTCTTCCCGGTTCGGACTGTTTAAATACAGATTATTGAACTTTTGAAACATCGGTCCGGATAATTCCCATTTACGTGCATTGTAATATGCCTTACTGTATCTGTAAAACATTGACTGATAATTGGGTGCCCAACCTTCTTTGCGTTCTATTTGTTCATACAAACGAATCGCTTGTTTGTATTTTCCTTTTTCGTAGAGTTGATCGGCGACCTCATTTTTATACGTGCTGTCGTCAGCTTTCAAAGCTTTTTGAAGCGGCGAACAAGCCGTTAATAACCCTAAGGTAACCAATACATACAAAATGTGTTTCATAGAAATAGTTCTGTTTTTTCTAAACCCCTGACAGATTTAATAGCAAATGCAAAGTTAATATTTATCTCGTTATACCACAAGCTCTTTTTGAATAAAAAAGATGCCCTAAAATAAGACATCTTTAAGGAGATTTCGACTTAATGATTTGTTAAATATTTTGATCTGCCTCTTGCCGCGGAAAATTTTTAAGATCGTTGTCAAACAAATACAGTCCGCCTTTATCGTCACCAATCAGATTGATTTTATCTAAAATGGTTCGGGCTGTAGCTTCTTCTTCAATTTGCTCTGCTACATACCACTGAAGGAAATTGTGCGTTGCATAATCACGTTCTTGTAATGAAATATGTACCAATTCATTGATACTTTTTGATACAAAAACCTCGTGTTCAAACAATTGTTTAAAAAGTGTGCGGAACGATGTATGGTCTAAATTAGGTTGTTCGACATCTGGGATAAGTGCCTCGCCTCCACGTTGATTAATATATTTAATCAATTTAAGCATATGCATACGCTCTTCGTCGGATTGTGCATACATAAAGGTTGCAATCCCTTCAAACCCTTGGTTTTCAGACCAAGAAGCCATTGATAAATAAATTTGTGAAGAGTCGCCTTCTATTTTTACTTGCTTATTTAAAGCAGTTTGTAATTCTTGTGATAACATAGCTTTTTTCTTTTTATTTATTTCAAAGTTAAAAATTTTTCACGAAAGATGCCAATCGGTTTGATAAATCATCGTTAACTTTTACCAAAGGTAATCTTAAATCATTTCCGCACAAATCAAGATGCTTAAACACTTCTTTGATACCTCCCGGATTTCCTTGTTCAAAAATCATATTGATGGCATCGGTCAATTTATAATGAATCTGATAAGCTTCCTCTACTTTTCGGTCTAATCCTAATCGCACCATCTCGGAAAATTCCTTTGGAAAAGCTTCACCAATTACCGAAATCACTCCTGCACCGCCTGCCAAAACCATTGGTAATGTAATAATATCATCTCCTGAAATTATCAGAAAATCTTTCGGTTTCTTACGAATCAGTTCCATTGCCTGCACCATATCTCCTGCCGCTTCTTTTATTCCAATAATATTTTTGAAATCATTTGCCAATCGTATCACGGTGTCGGGCTGCATATTGCTTGATGTTCTTCCTGGAACATTATAAAGAATCACAGGAACTGGAGATTTTTCAGCAATCATTTTAAAATGTTGATAAATTCCTTCCTGCGTGGGTTTATTATAATAAGGAGAAACGGATAAAACTGCGTTAAACCCTTTCAAATTCTCTTCATTTAACTGGTTTACGACCTCCATCGTATTGTTTCCACCTACTCCCAAAACCAGCGGCAATCTACCTTTATTTGCTGTAATGATTGTTTGTTTGACAACTTCTTGTTCTTCCTTGGTCAAGGTAGCTGTTTCTGCCGTAGTTCCTAAAACCACAAGATATTCCACTCCACCGGAAATATTGTGTTCCACAATCCGAGTTAACGCATCTGTATCTACACTTAAATCATTTCTAAAAGGTGTGACCAATGCCACTCCTGTTCCAATAAATTTTTTCATCTATCTTAGCCGTAAAACTTAATCTTAAATTAATTATCCGTGTTTTGTAATTCAAGCAAAGTTAACTAATTTTCAACAAAAAAATAATGAAAAGCTTTATCTTTAAAAAGGTGTTCCCTTTCGGCATTCTCACAAGCGGTTTTTTACTACTGTTTATTGCTTGCCGCACTCCACAATTTACAAATACGGAGATTAAAACACAATATATCGAAATCAACGAAACTGTAAAGGAAAATAATCAGATCGATGTTTTTTTGAAACCTTACCGGGAACATATCAATGCCGATTTATCAAGAATCCTGACCTATAACCCGCAAAATTTGGAAAAAAATAGTACTAAATGGCAAAACCCACTAACCAACTTTTTTGCTGATGTTGTCATAGAAATCGGAAATCCCATTTTTGAAAAAAGAACCGGCAAACAAATCGACTTTTGCCTATTGAATTACGGTGGCATCCGTGCAAACATTGCTAAAGGTTCAATAACCGCTCGCACAGCTTATGAAATTATGCCGTTTGAAAACAGTGCAATCGTGTTGGCGTTGAACGGAGATGTATTGTATGAGATGGCTGATTTTATTCTGAAAAACCAAACAGCGCATCCTCTAAGTGGTATCGAAATTATTGCAGATCAGAAAAATCTTGCCGTAAAAGATATTAAAATACGTGGGATTTCTATCAAAAAAGATCAAACCTACTACGTGATTACCAATGATTATTTGGCAAAAGGTGGCGATCGTATGGATTTTTTCTTGAAAGCCACCGAAACCTATCCACTGGATTATAAGTTGCGCAATATGTTTATTGCCCACTTTTCTAAAACCGATACTTTAAAACCTTCTGTTCAACCAAGAATACTATTTGAATAATGAAAAGACGTGATTTTATATTGAAAACTTCGGCTGCTACAAGTTTACTCACTTTGGGTGGCATCGGACTCAGCAGTTTTGTAACTGTAAAAACCAAACGCATCACTATTTTACATACCAATGACACCCACAGTCACTTGGATACTTTCCCAGCCAACGATCCTAAATTTGCCAATCAGGGCGGCGCAGCAAAACGTGCCACCATCTTTGAAAAGATAAAAGCCGAAAGCCCTCATACTTTAATTCTCGATGCCGGCGATTTGTTCCAGGGAACGCCTTACTTTAATTATTACGGAGGCGAATTAGAAATCAAAGTTATGAATATGTTGAAATACGATGCAGCCACACTTGGAAATCACGAATTTGACAATGGCATCAACAGTCTGTCAGAACAAGTTTCCAAAGCTGAATTTGATTTCATTAATGCTAATTACGATTTCAAAAATACATTGATGGACGGTTTTACAAAACCTTACAAAGTATTTATAAAAGACGGTATCAAAATTGGTGTTTTCGGATTGGGTATCAAGCTCGATGGTTTAGTCAATAAGGAACAATCTGGCGAAATGATTTGGTACCATCCTTTAGAAATCGCTCAGGATATGACACGGATTCTCAAACAAGAATTGAAATGTGATTTGATTATTTGCCTGTCGCATTTGGGCTATTCTTACCGCAAAGGTTCAGAATTGTTTTCGGATTTGGATCTTGCTTCTCAAACACGAGATATTGATTTAATTATTGGCGGACATACACACACTTTTTTAGACCAACCGACCATTGCAACCAATTTAGAAAGAAAAGAAGTCATCGTAAACCAAGTGGGGTGTTTTGGCGTTCGTGTTGGACAAATCGATTTCTTTTTTGATGAATGGAATAATAAGAAAGCGGTTTCCAGAGTGATTACAGTTTAAAAGAAAAACCTACCTCACAAAAAAATCCCTGAAACATTGTGCTTCAGGGATTTTTATTTATTAAATCTATCTCAGAGAATTCTTTATAGTTTAAAAAGTATTTTATCTGCTCAGATACATTTTTCTTCTCGCATATAAATCGTAAAAAGCATCGTCTTTTAAACTGTCGATAAACAAAATGCTTTCACCAGTAGATTTCATTTCGGGTCCTAAAGCTTTATTGACATTCGGGAATTTATTGAAAGAGAATACTGGTTGTTTTATAGCATAACCATTTAACTGTGGATTGAAGGTAAAATCGGTCACTTTTGCACCCAACATTACTTTGGTCGCGTAATTTACGTAGGGTTCTCCATAAGCTTTTGCAATAAATGGAACCGTACGCGAAGCACGTGGATTGGCTTCAATAATATAAACCGTATCGTCTTTTATGGCAAATTGTATATTAATCAAACCTTTGGTTTTTAATGCTATTGCAATTTTTTTGGTATGATCTTTTATTTGTTGTAACACAAATTCCCCTAAATTAAACGGAGGTAACGTTGCATTAGAGTCCCCTGAGTGAACACCACAAGGTTCAATATGCTCCATAATCCCGATGATATATACATTTTCTCCGTCACAAATAGCGTCGGCTTCAGCTTCTACCGCACCGTCAAGATAATGATCTAAAAGGAGTTTATTGCCTGGAATCGATTTTAGTAAATCAATAACGTGTTCTTCCAATTCCTTTTTGTTGATTACAATCTTCATTCCCTGACCTCCTAAAACATAAGAAGGGCGAACCAAAAGTGGGAAGTCTAATTTATCCGCTAATTTCGAGGCTTCATCCGCAGTGGTTGCTACTCCGAAATCAGGAAACGGAATATTCAAATCGCGCAGTAATTCTGAAAAACGTCCGCGGTCTTCTGCTAAATCCAAAGCTTCAAAACTGGTTCCTATGATTTTAATACCGTATTTATCTAATTTTTCAGCTAATTTTAATGCTGTTTGACCTCCAAGCTGCACAATGACGCCTTCGGGTTGTTCGTGTTGAATGATGTCGTAGATATGTTCCCAATAAACAGGCTCAAAATATAATTTATCAGCAGTATCAAAATCTGTCGAAACCGTTTCAGGATTACAGTTAATCATAATGGTTTCATAACCACATTCAGAT
>Ga0209075_1004128_pt1 | contig 11746 bp, 10 predicted proteins | sample Stecom2011_FD_187523 | JGI IMG/M metagenome (GOLD analysis project Ga0209075, IMG submission 187523) | Agricultural soil microbial communities from Utah to study Nitrogen management - Steer compost 2011 (SPAdes) (version 2) | ecosystem: Environmental > Terrestrial > Soil > Agricultural land...
GCCTGGCTCGATTTACCAAAGCTTGCACCAAAGCCAACGAGCTGTGGCAATTGCGTAATAGCGGCTCCACTCAAGACTATCTCTTTATCAAAACGGGGTACGAGCAGGTGAAGGTCTTTCTTGATGACGTTCTGTTTCTTGCAGCGAATGGAAATTACATTACGTTTCAACTTGAAGGGGCAAAACATTTATCAAGAATGACTTTCAGCGAGGCAGAAGCACTGCTAAACAAAAACTTTATCCGGGTGCACCGATCCTTTATTGTGAACAAAGAAAAGATAACCAAAATAGAGCGGCATCAATTGACCCTAGGTCAGTCCCTGGTTCCGATTGGAAGCAGCTATGCTGATAATCTACTGACAAAGTAGGTACGGAAATTGGGGAGGATTGATCAAAAACTTCCCCTATGAGTGATTTTAGCTTCTTGTCTGAGAAAAGGAAAAACTTACTTTTCAACATCACATTAATCATTTTGTCCTCCTGCTTTTTTTTCTGGGGACTGGTCAAAGCTCAAGGTTTCTTAAAACCCTTGTTGACGGCGACACTTTTTGCACTACTACTCATTCCGGTAAACAATAAGTTAGAATCCTGGCGCTTCAACAGGATGGTTGCCTCTTTTATCAACACGCTGTTACTGCTGATACTTACCCTTGGCTTCCTTTTTCTTATCTCCTACCAGGTAAAGGGATTTATGGAAGATTGGAACAAAATCACCGAAGTCATCCAGCCTCAAATTCAACGCTTCGAAAATTACATTCTCACGCGGACACCCATTGATCAGGAGCAACTGGAAACATATAAAGAAGAAAATAAGATTTCCAGCTTCTCCACAGGGGAGTCTAACGGGGAGGCAGCTTTTCAGGCCATAAACGCTGTGTCTGGCTTCATAGGGAATTTCCTTTTGACTTTTATTTATATTTTCTTTTTGCTTAATTATAGGAGACGGTTCAAACACTTTATCTTGAAGTTATTTCCCTTTGAGAAAAGAACAAAAGTCGGAGTAGTAATCCAAAAGACCGCTGAAGTGGCCCAAAAATATCTTTTTGGTAAATTCCTGCTGATCATTTTCCTTAGCGTGTTCTACGCCGTCGGCTTATGGATCTCAGGCGTGGATAACTTTATTTTTATCAGTATTTTCGCCGCTTTCCTGTCATTGATACCCTACTTTGGAAACATCATTGGCTTTATCTTGGCAATGGCGCTCGGAGTTGCTTCAGGTGGAGATTCAGGCACCCTGATAGGCGTAGTGATTGTGTTTAGCGTGGCGCAGTTTATAGAGAGTTATATACTAGAGCCCTATGTGGTAGGTGACCAGGTTGACATTCACCCATTTTTCATCATCGTGATCGTCGTGTTAGCCAACATGGTATGGGGCGTTATCGGGATGATATTGGTGGTTCCCATTGTGGGTATGCTCAATGTTATCTTTAAGAATGTGGAAAGTCTGGAGGTGTTCGGATACTTGTTGGGAAATAAAGAAGAAGAAGGAAGCCAGAAGACCGAATCTGCTCCGCACGACCGTAGATAGGCCATGGAGCAGAATCATTATCACAGAGCCTAAAGACAAACATGCGGATACTTTTTTTAATTAAAAATCAGCTAATTTGGAAGATTTTGCGGTAATTTGAGCATCGCTTACTATTTAAATTAAAAAATATCGATTATGTACACGGGAATACTTCATCTTCACTCAGGTTTGGCTTATTTAGTAATTTTGGGGTTACTTGTATGTGTGGTTTACGCAATGGTCGGGGCTTTATCGGGTAGAGAATTTACGGACCGGGATCGGAAATTTGGGTTGATAGGTTTGATCCCCGCGCATATTCAGTTCCTTTTTGCAATTATTTTATACTTTGTAAGTCCTTTGGGTTTCTCCAATCTTTCTGGAGAAACGATGGGTGATGCGACTGCCAGACTTTATGCTGTGGAACACCCTTTGATCAACCTGATTGCTGTGGCATTGGTCACGATCGGTTACTCGAGAGCCAAAAAACTCACCAACAGCACGAACCGGTTCAGAACTATCTACCTGTTTTACGGAGTTGCTTTCATCCTGATTTTGAGCCGAATTCCTTGGGCTACCTGGATGAATTGAAGATATAAGACAATAGACAAAAGATGCAAGGCTTTAAATTTTGCGTCTTTTGTCTAATCTAATATCTTAGTTCTCCCATCTTATGTCTTTTTAAGGGAATATCCCGAGATCCAGATAGCTCACTGAGATTCTTTCCATAGCGAGTATAAAAGCTGCCGTTCTTAGGCTTTTTAACTGCTTTTGATGTCGGGTTTCATTCATCCTGTGATAGGTAGACACCATAATATCTTCCAAGCCGGAGATCACAAGATCCCTTTCACTGGCTCCTTTGACAATCTGGTTTTTTTGATCATCCGTAAAAAGATCCCCAGTAGCCTTTTCAATATTATCCAGCAATAGCTTAAACTTTTGCATTTCATAGCGTCTTTCGAGCTTACCGAAAGACACACGGGAAAGATTCTTCAGCCATTCAAAATAGGAAACTGTCACCCCTCCGGCGTTCAGATACATATCAGGGATAAGCATAATATCCCTGTCTAGCAAAATTTTAGCTGCTTCTTGGGTCACGGGCCCATTGGCCGCTTCACCGATAATTTTAGCTTGGATGTGGGGGGCATTTGCTGCAGTGATCTGATTTTCGAGTGCTGCAGGTATGAGGATGTCGCAGGGATAAGTGAGTAGTTCCCGGCCATCCTCGATAAATTTTCCTTTGCCGTAGCCTTTGAAATCTTTGTTTTCTGTCAAATGGGTTTTTATGTCCATCACATCTATTCCATTGGGATCCCAGATCCCCCCATTCCATTCCGCAATTCCTATAATGGTCGCCCCCGCCTGCTGTAGATAAAGCGCAGAATGAAATCCCACATTACCCAACCCTTGGATAATAATTCTCTTGTCCTCTAGCCCAGTTCTTAAGCCAAGAGCTTCCATATCAGATTTAATGCTCACCGCTTCCCTAATTCCAATATAGACCCCCATCCCAGTAGCCTCATTCCTCCCAGCGATCCCGTGTTGGGAGAGCGGCTTGCCTGTTACACAACCTTTGGCGTTGATGGAAGATGGATTGAAGGCTTGGTAAGTGTCCGCTATCCAAGCCATTTCTCTTGCACCTGTTCCCATATCTGGAGCAGGTACATCTATGGCGGGGCCAATAAAGTTCTTCTTGATCAACTCAGAGGTATATCTTCTTGTAATCCGCTCAAGTTGGTCGACTGTGTACCTTCGGGGATCAATACTCACGCCTCCTTTAGCCCCTCCAAAAGGCACCTCTACCAAGGCACATTTATAAGTCATCAATGCCGCCAGCCCCTTCACTTCATCCTCATTAACAAACTCACTGTACCTTATCCCTCCTTTGGCCGGTAGCTTGTGATGGGAATGTTGTATGCGATAGCCTGTGAGCACTTCATAAGTTCCGTCTTCGTGCCTTAAGGGAAATTTGAATTGGTACACACTATTGCATTCTTTGATAAGGCTCACCAATCCGGGGTGTAAATTCAGATGGCTGACCGCATTGTCTACGAACCCGTTAACATCATTAAATAAACTATAGTCTTTGGATTGTGTCATGTTGTGTATTTAAAAAGAGAAAAAACCTAGAGTGGGTAAGGATCAGAAACCATGCCATGACAATAATACTTTAAAAAAACGCAATGCCTGGCTTAGAGTGCAGAGAGGTATATAAGCAAATAAAAAAGAGAGCTTTTTGCTCTCTCTTTTATTTTACCCTAGGGCAATCCTTTGATGCCTTTTTTTCCGGGCTTTTACATGATTCGACTGCCGAAGCATGGCAGACCGGACATTCCATAACTGCAGATGTTTTATTTACGTTGGTTTCCATGGCTTTTTGTTTTTTGGTTTACTTATTCAAACGCAAGCCACAGCTTTGAGTTTTGCGTTTTCGAAATTTAGGATTGATCTAAATAATAATAATTAGTTTAGACAGAATTTAAATAATGGATTTTGTTAATACAGATCAAAACCTTTTCGTACTGGCTTCATGCTAAGGCAATTCATACCCCAGCTTCTAGCCGCTATTTCAACTGTTTAATCCAGCGAGCAATGTCTTCCAAAACCTTTTCGTTAAATGTTTCAGGATTGGTGGCATATTCTGCAATGCTCCCGGATTCGGCCGTCTGGAACAAATGGTTGAGGTCAGGATAGGTGACAATATTAAATAAATCGGGCTGATCAGAAGTCATTTCCCGGAGTGCATGTGCATTTGAAGATGCATGGACCTGGATATCCTTCCCGGCAAATGCCGTATATACAGGAATTTCGATCTGATCAATATAAGGCTGGGAGGAAAACTTTAAAAATACATAAAACCATGGTGTAAGGGTGGGGCCAAAAACCTCCATAATCTTGGTAGTCTCCGTTTCCAGGGCCGAGTCCTCCACCCCCAAAGAAGCAAGATGCCCCTTAAGCATCCCTTTTAGATTACCTTCCAGGTCTTCAAAACTATCCGTACTTTTAACGGTCGCATACACTTTTTTATTCAGCGTCAACCGCTGATCAATTATTTCCTGGCTTGCCCCGCTGGATTTCAGGACATCCAGCGTCTGCTGCTCCATAAACTCGTCTATGGGGAGTACGGGCGGTGCTAGCGTCACAAGAAAATTGAGGTTGCTGTCTTCAGCCGCCAACATCCAGCCGATCATACCCCCTTCGCTATGCCCCATCACACCTATCTTCCGCTGGTTCACGAAGGGAAACTTCTTTAAATGGGCAATGGCATCAGATGCGTCCTCTTTTAAGTCGTAGCTTGTGGCTTGGGAAAACTCCCCTTCGGAATCCCCTACCCCTCGTTCATCATAGCGAAAAACTATAATGCCATTCCTGGTAAGATAATCAGCAATTACCAGAAATGGCTTATGTCCCATAATTTCACCGTCTCTGTTCTGCGGCCCTGAACCGGACAGCAACACCACTGCGGGAAAAGGACCCCTACCTTTAGGTTTGGTAATGGTACCTGATAGTTTATTTTTTGAAGCGGCAGGAGTAAAAGTGGTTTCTATTTCTTCATAGTCAAATGGGGGTTTCGGCTCCTGTGGGCGCTCCATCCCTGCTTTGTCGGTATCGCCTGCCCTTCCAAGATCAAGGGAAAATACTGTTCCCGCTTGCGTAAAATTACCTTTCAGACTGTCACCCATCATAATGCCTTCGTAAAGCGCAGGAATCTGCTCAAATTCCCATGAGGCCATTAAGCCGTTGAAAAGCACATTTTTAAGCGGCATGGCCTTTGCCCCTTGTGCAGGACTGTCTGAAGTCCCTTTCCATCCCTCTTCGGTCTTTTCAAAATGAAAAAGCAAGGGAAGCTTCTGCCCCATCACCTCCAAGGAACCGCTCCAGCTTCCGGCAAGATCATGTTCTTGTGCCTGCAAGGTTATTGAGGCAAAAACAAAAGTCATTAAGAGAATCTTTTCTTTCATAGCTTATTTTATAACATTTATCGCATCCACTAAATTAAGGGGTTTGGGCAGGAAAATAGCTGGCGGGAGGATATATTGTATGGATTTATCACGATTTCACGGGATTTGACAAAATTGAAGTGAATATCGGGTTTGAGAGCTTCACCCCCTAGACATTCAATGAGAAGGTGATGTAACTAGATCAGAGAGATAAATAAAAATGTACTATACACTACCGATTAAATTTCTAGGGCGTGTTTACGTGTAGCGGCCTTGTTTCGGCAATAGAATCAAGAAAAAAGCTCCAGAAATGATGCAGGCAGACAGCAAGTCTTCGTCAAGGCCGCCAGTCAAGATTCGGTTAAAACACGGTTGAAACATGCTATCTATATAGCTATGCACAAGAAAAGCCTTCTAGAACTACTAAGGAGGCCACAAGATTATAATAGTACTTCAACCCATCTCCTACTGCTCCTATCACCTACCTGTTGGGCCAGGATTTCCGTCAATGCCAACATGCATTGACTGATGGAGGAGCTTTTCACTTCCTAGGATATCTTAAAGCACGCCATTTAGGGGTAGAAGCCAATAAGATTGCCCTGGGCTTAACTATAGACATTGGGTGTCGGGGGTGAAGGATTTTAAGTAAATAATTGCTTTCTTGCGGAGAAATAGATGAATGGTAAACAACCCATGGTAGCCATAAGCAATCAATCTTTAAAAAAAATAAAATTGAGCCTACGACACGTAACACTCCCGCTAATTCTAGTTCTTATTGTTGCTCTTGGCTGTACACCAAATTCAAACCAGGTGGTTGAAACTTCCGCAACAGAGACGTCATACCCTGTCATCATGGCCTATTATGTGCCTGAGCGAGATTTTGAACCTGAGAAGGTCCCGGTCGAAAAACTTACCCACATTATCTTTTCTTTTACCAATGTAATCGAAGGAGAAATGAAATTCAGACATCCTGACGAGGCAGGCCCTTTACTGGAGGCGCTCGTCAGGCAAAAGGAACGTAACCCAGACCTTAAGGTAATGATTGCATGTGGAGGATGGGGTGCAGACGGCTTTTCAGATATGGCTTTAACGGAAGACAGCCGCACGAAATTCATAGAAAGCGCTGGTGAATTTATAGAAAAGTACCAGCTAGATGGATTGGACATGGACTGGGAATATCCCGGAATATCCGGAGCAGGTACTAAAGCACGTGAAGAAGATACGCGAAATTTCACTCTATTGATGAAAGGTTTGCGTGAAAGGTTAGATAGCTTTGACAAGCCTAAACTCCTCACCTTCGCCTCAGCAGGGTGGAAACGTTATTACGATTTTATCGAAGTCAATGAAGTCATGAAATATGCGGATTTCACGAATGTAATGACTTACGACCAAGTGTCGGGGGAGTCTATTTTTACCGGGCATCATACACCACTAGGCAACGTGAAGAGCCAGGATATAGAGGGCACGCCCGTCTATGATCATTTGGACAGCCTATATAAAAGCGGTAAGAATTTGGATCCTGATCCGCGTTCTGTAGAAAAAATTGTTGATTTCTTAATTCATGAGGGAGTTGATCCAAAACAAATTGTGATCGGTAGTGCGTTTTACGGCAGGGTATGGAAAGGGGTCCCTCCTGTAAACAACGGCTTGTACCAGCTTAGCGGGGGCATCCAAATTGGATGGATGGCTTACGATCAGATTAGGGAAAAGTATGAGCCGGACTCCAGTTTTACGCGTTTTTGGGATGATAAGGCCAAAGCTCCGTACATGTACAATTCGGCTGACAGTTTAATGGTATCTTATGATGATACGGTTTCGGTAGCACTAAAAACCAATTTTGCGATAGAAAAGGGATTAGGCGGCATCATGTTCTGGGAGTTGGGCAACGACACCAAAGAGGAAGGAAGTTTGTTGGATGCCATCTTTAATGCTGCGCAGCCAAAACTTGAGTAATCTGCGATTATTCCTCCTACCAAGTTTTTTGCATTTAAGCGTAGAAAACTCCGGTTTTTTATGATCTTAGCCAGCAGGTAATGAGTAAAACTGCTTCCTGTTCATTTGGCAAGGATCAACTTCAATAAACCCATAAATAATGAAATACTCCTTTTCATTTTTCTTCCTACTTACCAGCATTTGGAATATAGCCTATGGGCAGACGGACGTCAATGTGGTAGTCGCCTCAGATGAAAAGCAAATCCACGTCAAAACAGATGAAAAAGGGGAGCTACAAATTAATGTGTCTGCGAAAGATCTCCTCAAGTTTAAAGAAAATGGACATATCCGTTACAGTGACTTCGACGCAAAGGGAGATGGAAAAACCGACGATATCGATGCCATTGCAGCCGCCCATGCCGTAGCCAATCAGGAAGGTTTAACGGTGAAAGCTGATGAAGGGGCAAGCTACTACATCGGCGGAAAGGCCCGGACCGCCGTGATTCAGACCGATACGGATTTTGGGACTGCCGAATTTATCATTGACGATACCGAAGTGAAGGACCGTTCCACGCATGTGTTTTTGGTGAGCTCCACCCTAAGTCCCTTCAAGCTTGAGGGGATATCTTCCTTGAAAAGGAATCAGAAGAAAATAGACACCCCTTTACCTGGACCCAGCCTAATTACTGTCGCTGATTCTACCGTGAGACGTTACATCCGCTTTGGCCCGAACCAAAACAGCGGTGCTTCCCAAACGGATATATTTATTGTTGACCACGACGGCAATGTGGACATGGATGCGCCAATCATCTGGGACTTTGATCAAATTACAGAAATCACTGCCCTTCCCATGGACCAGACAAAGCTGACAATAACGGGAGGAAGATTTACCACCATTGCCAACCAAGCTGAGTCAAAGTACACCTATTACAGCCGAGGCATCGCCATCAGACGTTCCAATGTCCTGATGGATGGACTTGAACATCATGTCATAGGCGAAGGAGAACATGGCGCTCCCTATACCGGATTCCTTAGCTTTAGCGACTGCTCCAATGTAACGGTCCGCAATAGCATCCTGACAGGACATAAAACCTACCGCACCATCGGATCGGCTGGCGTTCCCGTCTCCATGGGCAGCTACGATATTTCTATTAGCCGTGCTATTAATGTTTCGTTTGAGCATTGTAGCCAAACCAATGACATCAACGACCGGACCTACTGGGGAATTATGGGCTCCAATTTTTCCAAAAACCTCATCTTGGATCACTGCACCTTTTCTCGCTTTGATGCCCATATGGGTGTAGCCAATGCGACCATCCGCAATTCCACACTTGGGCATATGGGGGTTAACGCCATTGGCACCGGGACATTTCTTATAGAAAACGCCACCCTCAACGGCTCCAGCCTTATCAGTCTCCGCCCCGACTACGGCAGTACCTGGGAAGGAGAATTCATCATCAGGGATTGTATTTTTATACCTTCAGGCGGCAGGACAGCTAATGCCAGCCTGATAGGGGGATCCAACTCGGGGCGGCACGACTTTGGTTACACCACTTATATGCCGGAACGCATCCTCATCGAGAACCTGCATATCGACGATTCCAACCATCCAGAGGAATATGAAGGTCCGGCCATCTTTGGCAATTTCAACCCCGATATGACAGATAGTTCTTACGAGGAAATGTATCCTCATATAAGAACCAAAGAGGTTATTCTAAAAAATGTTACTACTGAAAGCGGCAAGCAGCTACGGATTAGCAATAATCCGTTCCCATTCAGGGAGGTGAAAATCAGTAAAAATTAAAAATGCTTCCTACGCAAAATCTCGGACACCACAATAGCTTCACGAACAGTTACTGGATTTTTTAAAAGTCCGGCGTATTTATTTTTTCTTTTGACATTTCCTGCCACATCTTCCACCTCTCCCAACATCTTTTCATTGGATTCTAAATCTATCTGATCATCCAATTTGACCAAAGGCTGTTTTTCGTAATTCTGATACCGCTTTTGGATTTTTTGATAAGCTGCGTCCGAACTTGGAAACTGCTCGGGATCTTCATAGGTAAAATATTTCTTGGGGGTCGGCTGCGGATTGCTTCTTTTTGGAGCATTGTATCTTTCTTCTTCGACATAACTTTCCTCCTCATCGTATTCTTCGTCCTCCACTGGCCGTCCCTCCAATTCTCTTTCCATCTGACCTTGCTCTCTACGGATTTCCTTCAACAGATCATCAAAGGAGACTGTTTTCCGGGGTTTGGCTTCCGTTTGGGTCGTAGGCTCATCATTGGTTTGTTCCGGCACTTTTTTATTAAAAAAAGTTGAATACAAAAAATATACAACGACCGCTATAATGTATACGAGCGTACTTGAATCGAATTCCATGGCTTTTACTTTAGGCCCTTAAGGTAAGAAGAATTTAGATACGGGTTATTTGGTAGTGGTTATTTAGTTATTGGGTGGTGGGTTTGGGAGAGGCGTGGGTAAGGAGGAAGACCGATTCCTCCACAGCCAACACACTGTGGGGAATTTTCTCGTGTAGCGTCAGCATTTCTCCTTTGGCTCTTTCTACAATCTGCTCGTCTGTAACAAACCTGATCCTCCCCTCTAACACCTGAACGGTGATTATTCCCTGAGCCAAATGCTTCTTTAGTTCGGCACCCTCGTGAAGAGCCATTACTACCAGAGACATTCCTTCTGTCTTGTAGACCGTAATGGCATTTCTATCTCTATCTTTCCAGGCTTGTTCCTGCTTGATCTGTGTGACCATACTGTTCAGGTCAATAGTCACCATCGGGGCGTCCAAGATTCGTTGGCCTTCGGGACGCTGCGCAGTAGGATTGCTTGATCTTTCGCTCATTATTATTCGGGTTAGGTCCCAATTTATAAAAAAGAACGGAAAATACGAAACCGGACCCTTTTGCGGAAAGGGTAATTCCCGTATCTAAAAGTGCGCTAATTCTTCATAGACCTTGCAGGACAGTTATTGGTTGAATGCTACTGGTTGGGAAATCCCAGGGCTACTATAAATCTTCTTGTAGATTCTTCGCCACTCTAAAGCCCAGGTCATCGATCTTAAAGGAAGATGGATGGCTACGCCGGCGGTTGGTAGCCAGGCAGCCTCGGGCTTCATCGCTCCAGCCACCGCCTCTCAGCACGCGGTAAGAACCATAGACGGTCTCATCATAGATGTCGGAACACCATTCCCAAACATTGCCCAGCATATCATACAATCCCCAAGCATTGGGTTCTTTCTTTCCTACCTCCTGGGTTGCGCCCTCGGAGTTATCTTTGTACCACGCAATCTGACCAAGGTCTCCGTATCGTGCTCCATGGGTCCCAGCCTTACAGGCATATTCCCATTCTGCCTCAGTGGGAAGACGATAACCGTTTGCTCCGACAATGAACTCCAACTCACCTGAAGCAGGATTTGTAAAATAGCAAGGGTTCAAGCCCTCCCTTTCGGACAAGAGATTACAGAAAATGACTGCATCCCTCCAAGATACTGATTCTACAGGCTTTTGAGGGCCAATGAAAGCACTAGGGGTGATTTGGGTGATGGTAAAATAAAGCTCCTGTGTAACAGGGAATTTTGACATCAAAAAAGGTTCAAGATCTACGGTCCATTCCTTCTTCAATCGGTCATCCCTCATCGTAAGAGCGCCTCCAGACAGGGGGATCATTAAGTCATGCATGTTGTTTTATTTATCCTAAGAGCTACCAGTCACAGAATCCTTTGTAATTTTAGCCAAAAAACCTTCATTTAAAATATGCTGGTGGATGGGAGGTAGACATTCCGAAATGAGATTTGCCTATGATGAATTAGATAGGTTTTTCTTATTAATCTTCAACGATTCATCGGGTGTTCTAATAATAGGGAACTGCTGTTATAACCGGCTCCGTCAATAAGAACAATTAGTCATTCTCAGCAACATAGTTACAAGGCACAGTCGCTTGTATGGCATTATTTTCTTCAATAGTCATTCCACCACCTAACACTTCCATTTAACGTCTATTGGCCATCACATCCAGCCTATGCAGGGTTTCCAGTGACATATTATCAATTATATGTGATTCTATCGCGTTATTCCATCCCACAGAATGTGATTTATAATATCATTTACCTGGACGCCACAATATACGAAATGGGAAGAATAACCTCTAATTCACCCTTCCCAACAGCAATTCTACCGATCAAACCTTCCGATGATTCGACAACCTGACTTGGTTATTCCTTCTATCTCATTATTTTTGCTAGGATTTTCATTTCAATAGAATTGCATGCAGCTGTCCAAGTTGGAAATAAAGGGTTTCAAAAGTTTCGGCGACCGGGTGGTCATCCACTTTGACAAGGGGATCACCGGCATCGTAG
>Ga0209075_1004130_pt1 | contig 11738 bp, 8 predicted proteins | sample Stecom2011_FD_187523 | JGI IMG/M metagenome (GOLD analysis project Ga0209075, IMG submission 187523) | Agricultural soil microbial communities from Utah to study Nitrogen management - Steer compost 2011 (SPAdes) (version 2) | ecosystem: Environmental > Terrestrial > Soil > Agricultural land...
GTGGAAGAATTGAACTTTCAGAAATTAAGTTTGAAAAGGATACAGAAGTATTTAATTTTATTCCGATGGAACATGAAAAAAGAACAAGAGCTTATCTTTTATATAACGAACAAACTAAAAGAAATAATATGATTATTAATATTGTAACTAATAGTTCTAGCAATTTCTTTAAAGACAAAGTTAATATATTTTCTAAAATTAAAATAACATTAACAATTTCTAGTATCTTAGGAGTATCAATTAAAGGTAGAAGTGAGTTATATTTCACAAACCCAACCCAAATAGAAGGTGATGGTCTACATACATATAAAATTAACTCATCTAACTTTTTAACGTCAAGTCCACCATATTTAGAAGAAAAATTTATTAATGAGTCTGTACCATATGAAATAAAACGATAAAAATGGCACTAAAAAGCAGTTTATTCTGCTTTTTTTTAATGTTTTTAAATCCTAAAGCCCTTACATATATTAAATTATGTGTTAGTGTTTACTTTTAAATACTAATATCGTATAATAGTTAGGTGCCTAAGTAAAAAGGGGGTTATTATGAAAGAAAATCAATATGCAAAAGAGATATTTATACTATCTAATAAATTAAAAAGATTGCTCGATAAAAAACATTCAATTAATGGTTTATATGTTGGTCAAGCAAGGGTTTTGATGTATCTTTATAATAATAAAGAAAATAAAATTTATCAAAAAGACATTGAAAATACTTTCCAAATTAGAGGGGGTACTGTCACCGGGTTAATAGATACTCTAGTTAATAACAAATATATTGTTAGAGTTGAATCAGAGACGGATAAAAGAAAGCGTAAAATTATTTTAACTAAAGATGGTGAAGAACTTGCAGTTAAAAGCATGGAAACCATCAGAACTGTTGAAAACGGCTTACAAAGCGCTTTAACTAAAGAAGAAAATGAAGTTTTTAAAAAAATATCACAAAAAATAAATAAATGGATTGATGAGGAGGAAAACAAATGAGAAAACTTTTTAAATATTTTGGTAACGTAAAAAAAGAAATGATACTAGTTCCTATATTAGTAGTAATAGAAGTAATATTTGAAATATTAATTCCAGTATTCATGAGTAGGTTGATTGATGATGGAATTAAAGCAACTGCTGGTCCTAATAAAGAATTAATATTTCTCTATGGAGGCTTAATGGTAGTTTCTGCTATTATTGCATTAATATTTGGTGTAATGGTTACAAGAGTGACTGCAAAAGTATCAACTGAGTTTGGTCATAACTTAAGACAAGCTCAATTTGAAAAAATTCAAGAATATTCATTTGAAAATATTGATAATTTTAAAACATCTAGTTTAATTACAAGAATGACAATGGATGTTAATATGATACAACAAGCAACTAATATGATTTTAAGGGTGGCACTTAGATCACCGTCATTAATAATTTTCTCAATTATTAGTATTATGTTGTTCGCTCCAAGATTATCATTAGCATTTGTTGTAAGTGCTCCAATATTAATAATTGGATTTATTGTAATTATGAGAATTGCATATAAACACTTTATGCGTATGTTTAAACGTCTAGATAACTTAAACTTAACAATTCAAGAAGATTTAATTGCAATTAGAACTGTTAAATCATTTACAAGAGAAGGTTATGAAGTTAAAAGATTTAATAATGCAACTCACTCACTAAGAGATGTTGCGATTAGAGCTGAGCGAGTAACAATCTTTAACCAACCATTAATGCAAGTTGCAATTGGATTAACTTTCGTTTTAATAGGTTGGTTTGGTTCAAAACTATTTGTCGCTGGTGGATTAACAGAAGGACAATTTGCTAATACAATTACATATGTTAACCAAGTATTATTTAGTTTAATGATGATTAGTCAAGTGTTTTTAATGATAGTTATGTCAAGAGCATCAGTTGACCGTATTAATGAAGTATTAGAAGAAAGACCATATTTAACTGAGGTAAGCAAACCAGATAGTGAAATTATTGATGGTTCGTTTAAATTTGAAAATGTATATTACAGATATGCTAATAGTAGCAAATATGTTTTAGAAGATGTTAATTTAGATGTTCCAAGTGGATCATTTGTAGGTGTTTTCGGATCAACAGGAACAGGTAAATCGACATTAGTTCAATTATTATCAAGATTATATGACACAACTAAAGGAACTATTTATGTAGGTGGCAAAGATATTAAAAATTATAGTTTAGAAGCACTAAGAGAAGAAGTTATTTTAGTGCTTCAAAATAATGTTTTATTTAGTGGAACAATTAGAGAAAATATTCAGTGGGGTAAAAAAGATGCCACTGATGAAGAAATAATTGCAGCATTAAAAAAATCACAAGCTTATGACTTTGTAATGAAGATGGAAAAAGGAATTGACACTTGGATTGAACAAGGTGGAGTAAACGTAAGTGGGGGGCAACGTCAAAGATTAACAATCGCAAGAGCATTAATTGCTAATCCAAAGATATTAATTTTAGACGATTCAACAAGTGCTGTTGATACTAAGACTGATGCAAAAATTAGACATTCATTAAGTACAGAAACTCCTGATATGACAAAAGTAGTTATTAGTCAAAGACTATCTTCGATTGAAGATGCGGATATTATTGTAATCATGGATGATAAAGGCATTAACGCAATCGGTAAGCATGATGAGTTATATAAAAATAATAAAATGTATCAAGAGATTTATGATGCTCAAAATAAATCGAAAGAGGTGGAATAATGAACAAACAAAATAAAAAACAACAAGCTAAAAAAGGAACATTTGCACGCCTTATTAAATTAGTATTTAGTAGAAACAGATTTAAATTAGTGTTAGTTTTAATTTTCATGGCACTTGCAACTTTTGCAAACGTAGGTGCAATGTCAACTATTCAAAATGTTTTAGATGAAGCTATTAATATGGTAGAAACAAATAACTATACTGATTTTAGTGGTGTTATAAAACTTATTTTAACTATGGTTGGACTATATTCATTAAACGCAATATTTAGTTTTACTCACCTTAGAATGATGGTAAGTGTAGGTCAAGATAGTTTGCTACACATTAGAGAAACACTCTTTACTCATATGATGGGTCTACCACTTAAATATTTTGATAGTAATAAACATGGTGATGTCATGAGTAGATATACAAACGATGTTGATGCTACTAGACAAATGATTTCACAAAGTTTACCGCAATTAATAAAATCAATATTTTTAATGGTTGGTTATTTAGTAGCAATGTTTTTAACATCATGGGTTTTATCAATATTTACAATTATTTTTAGTGCTTCACTTATTTTAGTAACAAGAATTATTTCAATGCGTTCTAAGAAATATTTTATTGCTCAACAAAAAAATGTTGGTGCACTAAATGGTTATATTGAGGAAATGATTGAAGGTCAAAAAGTAGTTAAAGTATTTAGATATGAAGATGAAGCAATAAAAGGTTTTTCTAAATTAAATAGAAATGTTGCTGATACTGGTAGAGTCTCAATGGCAAGAAGTGGAATGTTAATTCCAATTACTGTAAACCTTGGATACTTAAGTTTTGCAATTGCTGCAATTCTTGGTTCATTATTAGTATTAAGCGATGCAAACCCATTAACTGTTACAGGACTTGTTGCGTATTTATTATTTACAAGACAATTTACTGGTCCAGTAAACCAAATGGGTCAACAACTAAACTTTGTTCAAATGGCGCTTGCTGGTGCAAGCCGTGTCTTTGAAGTAATGGACTTAGAACAAGAAGTAGACAATGGAACAGTTGAATTAGTTGATGTTGAAGTAAATGAAAATAACGAATTAGTAGAATCAAACATAAAAACAGGTAACTGGGCTTGGAAAACAGATGAAGGTTTAATTCGTCTTTATGGAGATGTAAGGTTTGATAAAGTAAACTTTGGTTATGATGAAGATAAATTGATTTTAAAAGATATATCACTATTTGCTAAACCAGGTGAAAAGATTGCTCTTGTTGGATCAACTGGAGCAGGTAAAACAACAATTACCAACTTAATTAATAGATTTTATGAAATTGATAGTGGAACTATAACATTTGATGGTATTGATATAACTACAATAAAAAAATCTTCATTAAGAAGAGCACTTGGTATGGTATTACAAGATACACATCTATTTAATAAATCAATTAAAGAAAATATTAGATATGGTAGATTAGATGCCACAGATAACGAAGTAATTGATGCAGCTAAACTAGCAAATGCACACGAGTTTATTTTAAAACTCCCACAAGGATATGACACAATTATAACTGATGATGGTTCAAACCTTTCACAAGGTCAAAGACAACTATTATCAATTGCTAGAGCAGCAATATCTAACCCACCAGTGTTAATACTTGATGAAGCAACTTCATCAATTGATACATATACAGAAAAGTTAATTCAAGATGGTATGGATCGTTTAATGGAAGGTAGAACAGTATTTGTAATTGCTCATAGACTCTCAACAATTAAAAACTCAAAAGCTATCTTAATTATGGAAGATGGAGAGATTATTGAACGCGGAGACCATGATCAATTAATTGATGAAAAAGGAACATACTACCAATTATTTACTGGTGCATTCGAATTAGAATAACAACAAAAAATCCCCTAAATAGGGGATTTTTAATTACAATGCAGTTATATATTCTTTAGTGTAAACATGTTCGTATGAATTATGAGTAACTTCAATAACACCTTCAGGTCTTTTGTTGTGTTTATGGTTTTTATCTTTTTTAAAATAATAATAAGTATATTTTGAAATATTTATGTTTAATTATGATATTATTAAAAAAAATGAAAGTTGAGAATAATAATGAGAACACTATTAAATATTATTTGGATTATCTTTGGTGGACTAGTTTCTGCAATAATGTATTTCATAGCGGGATTAATCTTTTGTATTACAATTATTGGTATACCGTTTGGTCTTCAACTATTTAAACTAGCAAGATTAGTTCTAACTCCCTTTGGTAGTAGCGTTGAAACAAACTTTTTTGAACATCCAATTTTAAACATTATTTGGTTAATATTTTTTGGATGGTACCACGCTTTATTACACTTAGTTACAGGGGCTTTATTCTTTGTAACAATCATTGGAATACCATTTGCATTACAACGATTTAAACTGGCTATTTTAACTTTATTTCCATTTGGATCAAAAATAGAATAATGAATAATAAAAAGATGTTTAATTTTAGAATTAAATGTCTTTTTATTATTAACCATAAAATGATAAGATAGTAGTATGATATAAATTAGGAGTTGATTAAATGTTGCTAAAAAATGAACTATTAGAAGAGTTAATAAACTTAAGATCCGAAATTAGAAATAATGATAAAGATGCAGTAGTTTGTAATGATGATGCGTTAGTTGAAATGGTTCGTAAAAAGCCCCTTAAAGTTAACGATTTTTTAGCTATTTCCGGTTTAGAAAAAAACTTTAATAAACTTTATGCTAAACAATTTTTAAAAATTATTAACAACTATCGCTTAAAAGAAACTAAAGAAGTGAAAGTGTCTAAAAGAGCATATAAAGTTTTACACAATTATAAAGATAGATTAACTAATATTTCTAAAAATAATCCTAATTTATATATGGGAAGAATTGAAAAAGTAAAAAGTTTTGATTTAGCTACCCTTCTTGACGATGAGAATTTAATAGAATTTCTAACTAATAAAAGAATTAAAAACTATAAATTTAACTTAGATAAAGATACTTTATTTAATAATCTAACAACCCTTTATCGTAATGCAAATAAGGACTTTAAAGAAACAGGTTCATATAACTTATATATTGCATACCCATATATTGAAGGTTATATGAAGAAGGAAAGGTTTGCGATAAAAGCTCCGCTTTTATACTTTCCTGTTATTTTAAATCGTAATAGAAAAGAATTTAGTTTAACAAAAGATGAAGACAAAGAAATAATTTATAATAGAGATCTTCTTTTAACTATTTCAAAATTAGATAATGAAAAATTCAACAAAGAAGAACAAACTCTAGATAACTTTGATTTAAACATTTTAAATAATGAAGTTATTAAGTTTTATAATGATAATTCTATTAGTATTAAAGAAACAATAGATTCATTTAACTTCATTAACTTTAAAAATGAATTAAAAGATGATTTTGTAAAACAAAAACATCTTAACTTTAGTTTAAAAGAATATATAACTCTAGGAAGATATCAACCTTATTCATCGATGTTACAAAAAGATATGGACACTATTATTACAAGTAGTAAGTATAATGAATTATTAGAAGGTTTAATTGATGAGGCTAACCTATACAATGAAGAAAAAGAAGTTATCTTAACTTCAACAAGTAAAAATATTAAAGAGGACTCAATTACTTACATTAATGAACTTAATGATGCTCAAGAAACAGTTATTGATATGTTAAATAAAGAAAAGAAACTTGTTATCTTTGGCCCACCTGGTACTGGTAAAAGCCAAACTATAACAAGTATTATTGCTAATGCAGTTTTAAATCAAGAAAATGTTTTAGTCGTTAGTGAGAAAAAAGTTGCACTTGATGTTATTTATTCACGACTTAAAGGTGCATCTAAATATGTAATGTTTATTGATGATGCTGAAAATAAAGCAGAGTTTTATAATAAACTAAGTAATTTTATTGATCCAACTCCGCCAGTTAGAACAATTAACAATGATATTTATAAATCAGAAGAAGAAATTACAGAACTTATTAATACACTTGATAACTCTTTGAAACTATTGTTTGAAAAAGAAGATGATGTTATTACGAATGATCTTTTTAATAGATACTTAAAAGACCGCGAAATAGTTGATTTTCTAATTCCAAAACATGTTTTTAATATGTTTAACGAACACTTTAAAAATCTATCATTTAACGATATTAAATCATTAGAAGAAACATTTGATACTAACAATAAATTAAACGATTATTTAGCATACCACGAAATGATTGATAAGTATCCATTGTTAAAGAAATTGGAAACTAAAATAACAAGAAGTTCTAAACTAGAATTTAATAAGTTTAATGAAACATATTTATCTTTTATTAATGATTATAATACTTCTAAGTATTTTAGAAAAAGAAAACTAAAAAAACAGTTTTTAAAAGATAATAATTTATATCTTGATTTTTTAACAATTAAAAAATCAACTGATAAAAAGTATTTAAAACTACTTACTTTAGATCCAACGCTTCACAATTATATAAACGAAAACATTAATAAATTAGACAAGATAACAAACAACTATAATAAATTAAACGAATTATCACTTGTTTATTTAAATATGTTATTAAAAGATGATTTGCTAAAAGATGTTATTGACATAAATAAATATCGCAAATACTTATTTGATGCATATTTCACTGGATATTTAGAAGAGTTTAAAACTAAAAATCAAAAAGATTTATATATTATCAACGAATATCAAGAAGCTAATAACAAATTAAATGAACTTATTAATGAAAAGATTCAAATTTCATTAGAATCTTTTGAAATGGAATTATTTAAAAATGCACTTAATTTTTCAAATACTAAAAGAATTATGGATATTAAACGTATTCTTGAATTAACGAGAAAACCAAGTATTAACGCATTTATTAATCGCTTCCAACCTGAACTTCAACAAAATGTTAAAATCTGGATGATGACACCTGAAGTAGTTAGTGCTGTTATTCCTTTAGAATATGGCATGTTTGATTTAGTAATCTTTGACGAAGCATCACAAATGTATGTTGAAAAAGGAATTCCAGCAATATACCGTGCTAAGAAGGTTGTTATTGCCGGAGATCCTAAACAACTTAGACCTTCAAGTTTAGGTTTTGGTAGAATAAACGATGAAGATGAATTTTATGAAGATGAAATGTTACAAGATGTATCTGTAGACGCTAAGAGCTTGCTTGATCTTGCTAGGTATAAATATAAAGAAACACTACTTAATTATCACTACCGCTCAAATTATGAAGAATTAATCGCGTTTTCCAATTACGCCTTTTATGAAGGTAAGTTAATAGTTTCTCCAAACCAAAAATCAAGTGAAAAACCACCAATTGAATATCATTATATTGAAGACGGTATTTTTCATAAAAGACAAAACGAACAAGAGGCAAAAGCAGTTGTTGATTTAATTAAGAAAATATTTAGACAAAGAAAAAATAATGAAACAATTGGTGTTATTACCTTTAATAGTACCCAAAGAGATTTAATTGAGAATTATATCGATCGAGAACTCTTTAAAAGAAGTAGTTATCAAAAACAATTTGAAAATGAATTAAATAGAAGAGATGATAATGAAGATAAAAGTTTATTTGTGAAAAACATTGAAAATGTCCAAGGTGATGAAAGAGATATAATTATTTTTTCAATGGGTTATGCTAAAGATAAAACTGGAACAGTAAAAAGAAGATTTGGTTGGTTAAATCATGAAGGTGGACAAAATAGATTAAATGTTGCTATAACTAGAGCAAAAGAGAAAATCTATTTTGTAACATCACTTTACCCAGAAGAGTTTAAAGTTGATGATTTAACTAATGATGGACCAAAACTATTAAAAGACTTTATGAGGTATTGTTACTTCATATCAAACAATAAAAAAGACTTAGCTAAAATTGTTTTAAATGAACTTCATTCGACAGAAGAAGCAACAAAACTAGTTTTAACTAATACTTTAATTGAAGATGTTAAAAAACGTTTAGAGCGCTTCAAATATGAAATACACACATCTATTGGAATAGGTGAATATCATATAAGCCTTGGAGTATATGATAATGATAATAAAATGTATAAACTAGGTATTATATGTGATATTGTTGATAATAATAATTTAAACTCAAGAAAAGACCTTCTTCATCAAGAAAGATATTTAAAAGCCAGAGGCTGGCAAATATACCGTGTATTTTCAAACAACTGGTACATTGATCCAAACAAAGAAATTAGAAAGATAAGAGAATTACTTAAATGAAACAAAACACAATAAGAAATGTCGTAATCTTTAGTTTAATAGGTAATATAATATTAACGGCTATTAAATTAACATTTGGATTACTAGGTAATTCTAATAGTTTAGTTAGTGATGGATTTAATTCCCTATCTGATATATTTGTAAGTATTTTAATATTAGTAGTTTTAAAGGTATCTAATAAAACTCCCGATAAGAATCATCCTTACGGTCATGAGAAGTACGAAGGAGTTATGTATTTATTTTTAAGTTTCATTATTTTATTAACAGGTGGTTTTTTATTTAAAAGTGGCATTAGTAACCTGTTAAAGTATTTTAATGATAATACGATTATTATTAAACCAGAAAGTTATACGATGATTGTTGCTGTTGTAGCACTAGTGATAAAGTTTGTTTTATTTGTTGTTACTAATAAAACAGCAAACAAGTATAACTCAAGCAGTCTAAAGGGAGATACTAAAAATCATTTATATGATATGCTATCTACTTCAATAAGCTTACTTAGTATAATACTTGCGCAATTTGGTTTATTATATTTTGAACCAATAGCAACCATAATAATATCAATATTCATATTATATTCAGTCTATGAAATGATTAAAGAAGCTGTTTCGTTTTTAGTTGATGAAGCTCCTAAAAAAGAAAAAGTAAGAGCGATCCATCAAACAATTCTAAATTGTGATGGCGTAATTAAAATTGATGATCTAAAAACAAGGAAACATATGAACCATATTTATGTCGATGTTGAAATTGCTGTGGATAGAAATTTATCACTACTTGAAGCACATAAAATAGCAGAAGATGTGCACTTAGAAGTAGAAAAAGAGTTTGATGCGTTGCACTGTATGGTGCATGTTAATCCATATAAATCTTAAATGTTAACATAAATATATAAAAGCTATAAATTATATTATAAACATTATAAATAACGGTGAAGTATTAGAAACAATTGAAATTGAATCTAACGAGGAAATAATATTTTCTAATTTAGACCATGAAACTAGCTATTTGATTGTTATTGAAACCAGCTAAGATATCATCATATCTTCCATACTTAGGAACTAACGGTATTAACTTTTTAGCCAAGTTTGGATTTAAATTAGCAAACATATTAAATAACAACCTAAAAGAGTTTCTCTCTCCCAAACCATTTAAAATATCTCTTAAATAAAGCAATATCTTCATAGTTATAGTACTATCTTCAAAGTAAGATCTAACAAATAGATTACTTAAATCATAGTAATTATAACGCAAACCACCCATTAAAGAATATAGATCAAGTGTATATTTGCCAGTAGTAGTAAAAGCAGTAACGCCTTTTTCAGTTGTAGTTTTAATTAAATCATTTCTTAAGGATTCAATATAGTTCATTTATAATACCTCCAAATAAACATAAAATAATTAGGGGCGGACCATAATTGGTCCGCTACAAGATGTATAAAGTTAATCTGATGTTCTCTACAGCTGTTTTAATATACTGTTAGCATCTTCCCTATAACAAGACACATAATAATAACTTTACTTTAAAAGTGGTTAGTTGCTGTTAGTGTCTTTACACTTCATATTATATGAGATTAATTATTCTGTGTAAATAAACCGCTAGTTTAATTTAAATCATTGTGTTAAAATCTAAATAATAAAGGAAGTGATAAATTATGAAAAAATGTTTAATTGTTGTTGATTTCCAAAATGATTTTGTTGATGGTGCACTAGGATTTAATGGTGCAGAAAAACTAGATAAAATTATTGAAAATAAAATTAAGGATTATTTAATTAATAATCAAGATATCTTATATACTCTAGATACTCATTATGATAATTACTTAGAAACCCAAGAAGGAAAAAGACTACCTATCATACACTGTATTGATAATACTAAAGGTCATGAAGTATATGGTAGTACAGGAAAGTATTTAAAAGATGCTAAAAAAGTATTTAAGAAAAATACTTTTGGTTCTCTTGAACTAGGAAACTTCTTAAAAGATAAAGACTATGATGAAATAGAAATAGCTGGTCTAGTTACAAACATGTGTGTTATCTCTAATGCGATTATTGCAAAATCAGCATTGCCAGAAGCAAGAATAGTAGTTGATAAGAATGCATCACTTAGTTTTGATAAAGACTTACACAATAAAACTCTTGATGTTTTAAAAGGTATGCAAGTAGATATAATATAGTAAAAAGCACAATATTTCGTTGACTTCCTCCAGATAATTGCTTTTAACACAATTATCTGGAGGAGTATTATCAGTTTACTAAGTAAATAGAGGGTTCATATCAAATCGATATGAACCCTCTTAAACTATTCTTTTAAAGCTTCAATTATTAAAGGTAGGTATTTAGGTAAATCAGGCGGTCTACGCGCTGAAATAATATGTCCATCTCTAATTGACTCAACATCATGCCAAATAGCACCTGCATTAGTTAAATCATCTTTAATGCCTGGTGTTGATGTTACATTAACACCTTTTAAGACATTAGCAGAAGCAAGTACCCAACCAGCATGACATATTTGTCCAATAACTTTTTTGTTTTCATTCATATGTTTAACAAAGTCTAAGACTTTAGGTAGTCTTCTTAAGTAATCTGGTGCCCATCCACCAGGAATTAATAAGGCATCAAAGTTTGTTATTTCAACTTTGTCAAAAGCAAGATCACTTTTTACAGTTAAACCGTATTTACCAACATAATCATGATTAGCCAGTTCACCAGCTACTAAAACGGTTGCTCCAGCTTCTCTTAAACGAAGAATTGGATACCATAATTCTAAATCATCAAAGTCTTTACTAACAATAGTTAA
>Ga0209075_1004131_pt1 | contig 11738 bp, 10 predicted proteins | sample Stecom2011_FD_187523 | JGI IMG/M metagenome (GOLD analysis project Ga0209075, IMG submission 187523) | Agricultural soil microbial communities from Utah to study Nitrogen management - Steer compost 2011 (SPAdes) (version 2) | ecosystem: Environmental > Terrestrial > Soil > Agricultural land...
ACGAGAAAAGTTTGCCCTGCATTATCTTCAGGATACCGACTTCAGTATTGCCGACATTGCCGAAAAGCTGGGCTATAGCGATCAAGCCAGCTTTACTAAAGCGTTTCGCAGCTGGACCGGTTGCTCGCCTGGCAAGGCGCGCAAAGAACAACGATCACATGGCTGGCAAACAAAAGCGGCTTAACGACAAATCGAAGACAATAAAAAAGGGCCCGCAGGCCCTTTTTTATTGCTACAGCAGACCTTAAGCGGTTTGTGCGGCAATCTTCTTCAGCAGCTCGGCCTGAGCAGCGCTAGGCTGTGCAGTCTGCAGAGCCATCAGCTTGCTCATATCGCCTTCAATGCGGATCTGACCGGTCATGAAACCTTGCATACCGGCAGATTGGTCGCCTTCAATGAAAATGCGCTTAGCCAGATCGGCTGGCAAAATCATGGTAGTCGGCGCATCAGCGTTGTGACCTTCTTCCAGCATGCCTGCTACTAAGGCCATCGCCTTGTCGCCAGCATCAGTGTTAACCGTCACGTTGATGGCCAAATCAGCCAGCGCAGGTGGCACATCTAATGCACCAGCTTCATCGCGCAGGGTCTTGACCATAGCGAACCAACCTTCTGACAAAAATTCCTGACTCATGGGTATCTCCTCAATGATGTTGTCATGACCCGTCCGGTTCAAACGAGCGTTCGAATCGTTTTGTACCTTATAGAAAGGCCAGAATCATGGCAATAGCGCCAACGCTCTCTCATTGACCGGTTTAGTCAGAGCAGAGGGCGCAATCAATCCTAACCCACTAACTCACGAATACTAGTGCAAATAATTAAACATACGGCGGCGATACTCGCTGGCCAGCGGATCACCCTTGGGCAAACACTCAAATACTTTCAGCAAGGCGGTTCTGGCTAGGCCATCACCATGGTCACGGTGATCGCGCAGCATTTGTATCAAGGCTGTCAGCCCTTGCTCGAACTGCCCTGCTGCTGCTGCGCGCAAACCATACTGATACAGCTCGTCTGCCGTCGGCGTGCCTGCCACACGGGCAGCTAACTCTTTCAACGACAGCGGTGCTGACTCCTGCAGCTCTGCGAGCAAAGCAAAGCGAGCATGGAATGGGCGCAGCTCAGGGATGTCTTTGGCTTCTTCCGCTAGTATCGACTGCGCCTCCTCCAGTCGCCCCTCGCCAAGCAGATACTCCACCAGCAGCGCGCGCAGAGCATGCTGCTCTGGCTCATGTTGCAACGCCTCACGTAGTGCTGCTTCTGCTTTTTCGCCCTGCCCTTGCTCTATGGCCAGTCGCGCCTGCTCAATAAAGGCATCGATACCTGCCTGCGGATCGCTGTCGGCCAGTACCGGAGCCAGCCATTGACGTAGTGCTGTCTCTGTCTGCGCACCAGTGAGTTCATCGACCAGACGACCTTCACGAAGTAACTTTAGGGTCGGCAGGCTACGCACACCAAATTGTGCAGCGATTTCAGGCTGTTCATCAGCGTTGACCTTGGCCAGCAGAACCTGCCCCGCCAGCTCCCGCACCAACTTTTCCAGCACTGGCGCCATAGCTTGGCAAGGCTGACACCAGCTAGCCCAGAAATCGACGATCACTGGCACTTGCATGGACTGCTCTAGAATTTGCTGCAGGTTGGCGACGGTGACGTCAACAATAACGCTGTCCACATTCATAGCATGGCTCTCCGAAGAAATATCGCGGCAGTATAGCAACCCACCTCTGAAGGGTCAGTCGCCCGCGGGGCGTTAAAGATTGGTCAAGCTAAAAGAGACTTAGCGCCGCGCCAGGCAAAGGCTGCCAATTGATTGCGATGCCCTTTCTCTGCTGTAGATAATGATTCGCTTGGGAAAAATGGCCACAGCCAATAAAGCCGCGATAGGCCGATAGCGGTGATGGATGTGGCGCGGTTAGCACCAAGTGGCGCTGACGATCGATCAGCATTCCTTTTTTTTGTGCGTAACTGCCCCATAACATAAAGACCAAGCCTTCATGTTGCTCGTTGAGCTGCGCGATAGCCGCATCAGTAAAACGCTCCCAACCCTTACCTTGATGTGTGCCTGCTACACCTTGCTGCACGGTTAACGTGGCATTCAGTAGCAAGACGCCTTGGCGTGCCCAGTGCTCAAGATTGCCATTTTCACTCAAGGGCGCCGAGGACGGCTCAGCAAAGTCACGGCTAATTTCTTTAAAAATATTAACCAGGCTAGGCGGTGGCTTAATGCCTGTAGGAACAGAAAAACTCAGGCCATGGGCCTGCCCGGCGCCGTGGTAGGGATCTTGCCCGAGAATAACAACTTTTACTTGAGAAAAAGGAGTGCTATTAAACGCATTAAAAATCAGATCTTCAGGTGGGTAGATGGTTTTGCCATGTTGCTTTTCTTGTTGCAGAAAGCTGAGCAGCGTCCGCATATAGTCGCTGTCCAGCTCAGCAGTCAGGGCTTTTTTCCAACCTGACTCCAGTGCCACTTTATCCAAACTAAGCATGCACGCCGATGGGCAAAAACAGTTTTAACATATGGTATACCGAGGCACGTAGCTGCTCTTGATCAAAGGTTTCATCAATCAATAAGCGGTGCTCTAGATTAACGATTCCCGCCCAAATCAATTGCGCGTCTTTGCTTGGCTCAGGGGTGCCGAGTTTGTCACAGGCTTTGTATAAAACCTCCACCAGCTTGCTGGTGTAGATCAACGCCAGATCACGCAGGCGTGCATCCAGCACCGCCTCCTGCATAAAGGCTTGCTCTGCAATTAAATGGTCGCGACGCTCTCGTGACTCTTGATATAAAAACATCGAGGTCATATCAGTCAGCAGCTCAAGCAGCTTCTCCACCGCCGTTGGCTCCACTGAGCGCTGACTCTCAAACTGCTCCATCGCTGCAAAGATTTGCAGCCGAAATGGCTCTACCACTTCGACCAGCGCCTGCTCAGCAAACAGCGTAAAGGTATCCGCAATCAGGTCGGAAATATCTTTGAAGTAATAGGTCGTCGCCGAGAGTGGCACATCAGCTTCTTTAGCAACTGCACGATGGCGCACGTTACGAATGCCTTCTCGAACAATAATTCGCAAGGCCGCCTCAAGAATACTACGGCGACGCTGCTCACTGCCTTCACGACGGGCCGGACGGCCCTGATAGTGAATTTCACTCATAAGGCAAACTCCTCAGCACTTATTTATGCAGCGGTCGCATATGGGGGAATAAAATGACATCTCGGATCGACGCTGAGTTAGTAAATAGCATCACCAAACGGTCGATACCAATACCTTCTCCCGCGGTTGGCGGCATGCCGTATTCCAACGCGGTGATGTAGTCTTCATCAAAAAACATGGCTTCATCATCGCCGGCTTCTTTCTCTGCCACCTGCTGATGAAAACGATCCGCCTGATCTTCTGCATCGTTAAGCTCAGAAAAACCATTGGCAATTTCACGGCCACCAACAAAAAACTCAAAGCGATCTGTAACAAAAGGATCATTGTCACTACGTCGTGCCAATGGCGACACTTCGGTTGGGTAAGCAGTAATAAAGGTAGGCTGTTTAAGCTGATGCTCAACCGTTTTTTCAAATATTTCGATTTGCACTTTACCCAGACCGTAACTGTCTTTTAGTGGAATACCAAGATCTTTGGCAATCGCTTTGGCTTGCTCAATATCTGCCAGTTGCGCTGCACTGATGCTAGGGTTGAACTGCAAAATAGCTTCCACCACGGTCATGCGTACAAACGGCTGACCAAAGTCAAACGTCTCACCCTGATATTCCACTTCAGTCTTGCCTAATACTTGCTGTGCCACTGTGCGCAACATGTCTTCGGTCAGGTCCATCATGTCGTGATAATCAGAGTAAGCCTGATAGAACTCGACCATGGTGAACTCTGGGTTATGCCGAGTGGACACCCCTTCGTTACGGAAATTACGGTTAATCTCAAACACCCGATCAAAGCCACCGACCACCAAGCGCTTAAGGTAAAGCTCGGGGGCAATACGCAAGTACATCTCTAAATCCAGCGCATTGTGATGCGTAACAAACGGCCGTGCTGTGGCGCCACCAGGAACCACCTGCAGCATCGGCGTTTCCGCTTCATAAAAGCCACGCGCATCTAAATAACGACGAATACCACTGATCACTGCTGCCCGTATACGGAACACGTCGCGGGTGTCTTGGTTAACAATCAAATCAACATAACGCTGGCGGTAGCGTTGCTCGGTGTCGGTAAGGCCGTGCCATTTTTCTGGCAATGGGCGCAGAGACTTAGTCAGCAACTGCTGGCTCTCGATCATGACATACAGATCGCCTTTACCAGACTTATGCAGCACACCGTCAACACCAACGATGTCACCGATATCCCAGTGTTTGATTAACTGCTGAACGGCTTTGTCCGCATACACTTGAATACGACCAGACTGATCTTGCAGCACCATAAAAGGACCACGGCGGGCCATGACGCGACCGGCTACCTTGGCACGAATAGCCAACGGCTCCAGTTCTTCTTTGCTCTTATCGCCGTGACTTTTTTGCAACTCACCTGCCAATGCATCATGACGAAAGTCATTAGGAAATGGGTTGCCCTGCTGGCGTAGCGCTTCCAGCTTTTGGCGCCGCTCGGCGATCAATTTATTGTCGTCGTGGTGCTGCTCATCCGTCATTTCTTCACCTATGTTGTTGCTGGGCTCACCCGCAACTATTACAAACCAGACTTCAACGATGCTTCGATAAACTTATCTAAGTCACCGTCCAACACGCCTTGGGTGTTACGCGTTTCCACACCCGTGCGCAGGTCTTTAATACGTGCATCATCGAGCACATAGGAGCGAATCTGACTGCCCCAACCAATATCAGACTTGGTATTTTCCAAGCGTTGCTTTGCCGTATTACGTTTTTGCATTTCTAACTCGTAGACCTTGGCCTTCAGCATTTTCCAGGCTTCATCACGGTTTTGATGCTGTGAGCGGCCACTCTGACAGGCGGCCACCACGGTGTGCTCTTCTTTGGTGTCTGGGTCGGTGAAAACGTAGGTTAAGCGCACCGCAGAGTCGGTCCGGTTAACGTGCTGCCCCCCTGCACCAGAGGCACGATAGGTATCCGTACGCACCTTACTCGGATCAATGGAGAGATCGACGCTGTCGTCCACCTCTGGTGACACGAATACCGAGCTAAAAGAGGTGTGCCGGCGACCACCAGAATCGAACGGTGATTTACGCACCAACCGATGGACACCGGTTTCCGTACGCAGCCAGCCAAACGCATATTCACCCTGAACATAGATGGTGGCGCTTTTTATCCCCGCCACGTCACCGCCTGATACTTCGATCAGTTCGGTTTTAAAGTCGTGATCTTCACACCAGCGCAAGTACATGCGCAGCATCATCTCGGCCCAGTCCTGTGCTTCTGTACCACCGGAGCCAGACTGAATATCAACATAGGCGTTACAGCTATCCATCTCACCGGAAAACATGCGCCGAAACTCAAGTCCAGAAACGGTCTTTTCCAGCTCATCGATGTCACGAGTCAGGTCTTCGATACCGGCTTCATCGTCTTCTTCGACCAACATCTCCAGCAGCTCATCGGAGTCCTTGAGGCCACTAAACAGTCGATCTAAATTCTTCACCACGCCTTCCAGCTGGGCGCGCTCACGGCCCAGCGCCTGAGCGCGGTCGGGATCATTCCAGATGGCAGGGTCTTCGAGCTCGCGCTCGACTTCGGTTAGACGTTCCCGTTTGCCGGGATAGTCAAAGGTACCCCCTCAACGCATCGGTGCGTTGGCGGATATCGTCTAGCTGGTTGCGCAGCGGATTGATTTCCATTGAAAACTCATCACTTGGGGCCTGAAAGGCCGGCATTCTAGCCGGTGTGGCGATGGTTTTCATCTGTGCTACGCGCCAGCAGCTGCGCCGCTGACGCGGAATAGATCAATCGATCAATTCATAGACATGGTAAGAGCGCGGTTCCAGCTGGTTATAGGTAGTGCCTACATAGACCGCATCCGCAGGAATACCTTGACCGGTATGGAAGATTTTAAAGCGGCGCACGTCCACCGCTGGATCCATTACCCCGGCGGCATCCAACTCAGCCCAAACAAAGACGCTTTTAGCGGCGTGGGAATACTCTACGTAAATCGGCGTTGCCTCTTCTGACATACGCAGCTCTTGTACTTCTTGATCGCTGGGCTTCAAACGGTACTTGTGAATCGTTTTCATGCTTTCTCCTTGGGGCCGTAGCCGACAACTGGCAAGGATGCTATCAGAAAAAACCCAATCTAGAAGCCGACATTTAGTGCTACTGCTACAAAGGAATTAAGTGCTCAAATAGCAACTGTGCGGTGCGCTGGCCTCGATAGTCATTCACACCCAACTGATAGATCCCTGCCACACGGCGGCAATTACGCGGCCAATCCGCCACCGGCGCATTAAAGTGAATCGCGTCAATCACGCCGCGTGTGGACGGCAAGCCGAGGGTGAGCTTCAGGTGGCGCTCGCCGACCACACGCTGATCCAGCACTTCAAACTCACCATCAAAGCGCGGCGCTGGAAAACCCTGCCCCCAAGGGAAGGCATGACCGAGCAGCTCGGCATTCTTCAGGGTGATGTCTACTTCTTCCAACATGCCATCTGTATCAATGATGCTGGTAAAGATTTCAGGCGGCGCAAGCTGGGTAACCGTTTCAGCGAAGGCACGACGAAACAACTCTAGCTGATCGGCTGCCAGCGTTAATCCTGCCGCCATCGCGTGGCCACCAAACTTACGCAACATACCTGGGTGACGCGTGGCGACAGCGTCTAACACATCGCGCAAATGCAGCCCTTGGATAGAACGCCCAGAACCTTTTAGCAGGCCTTTCTCCTGCGCCCGTGCAAACGCAATCACCGGCCGATGCACCGACTCTTTTACCCGTGAAGCAAGAATGCCGACCACACCTTCATGCCAATGCTCGTCGTGCAGACACAGTGCCAGCGGCAGCTCACCCTGCTGCTTTAAGCGCTGCACCTGAATCATCGCCTCCTCGCGCATGCCTTGCTCGATGCCTCGGCGTTCGCGATTAATGCTGTCCAGTTCCTCGGCCAGCTCAAGCGCACGACTTGGCTCATCACAGAGCAAACAGCTGATACCGAGCGTCATGTCTGCCAGTCGACCGGCGGCGTTCAAGCGCGGGCCAACAATAAAACCTAAGTCCTGAGCGACGACCCGATCCGGATCACGGCGACCTACTTTGAGCAGTTCAATAATGCCGGGGATGCATTTTCCCGCACGGATACGGCGCAGCCCCTGCTCCACCAAAATACGGTTGACTCGGTCCAGCAGCACCACATCCGCCACCGTCCCCAGCGCGACTAAATCGAGCAGCACAGCAGGATTGGCATTGGCCGGCAGCACGCCAGCCTCACGCAAAGCACTGCGCAGCGCGAGAATAAGATAAAAAGCCACACCCACGCCGGCCAAGTTAAGAAATGGCGAGTCAGCATCCAAACGTGGGTTCACTATGGCATCGGCCTGCGGCAGCTCGTCCCCTGGCAGGTGGTGATCGGTAATCAGCACCTTAATCCCTGCAGCATGCGCCGCCGCCACGCCCTCTAAACTGGCGATGCCGTTATCCACAGTAATAATGAGATCGGGATTCGCTTGCTGTTTGGCCAGTGCGACGATTTCTGGTGACAGCCCGTAACCGTACTCAAAGCGATCCGGCACCAAAAAGCCCGGCACTGGAAAGCCAAGCAGCTTGAGGCCACGCACCATTAGCGCGGTGGCAGTGGCGCCATCAGCGTCGTAATCGCCCACCACCAGAATGTTCCAGCCTTCGCGGCGCGCTTCCATCAGCAAAGCTACCGCCTGCGGCAAGCCCGACAGCAGCGTTGGCGATGGCAGGCAGTCCAATGTCAGCGGCACCTCATCCGGCCGGGCAACGCCTCTGCCCGCCAGCACCCGTGCCAAAATCGGTGGCAGGTCCTGCCAGTCAGCAAGGGTGGACAAGGAGCGACGACGTATCTGGGGCAATTTCAAAGCAGACCTCCGCAATTTGGCCGGCAGTATAGTGGAGGAACCGACGGCGTGGGCTTTCATCGCCATGCGGAGCGGCGAGCAACGGTGCGATTGATTAATAAAGCAGCGCCCTCTATAGACTATCTAGTCACAATCAGGGGCTTAGATTCCTTTGATGACCCGCCTATACTTGGTCGCCGTTCCCTTTGTCCTTAATACGGGGACGTGGACACGCTGGAGTGAGCAAACGCTCACATGAAACTAGCAATGTGAGCGCGAGGCCCTGTAAAAGTGCCCGTTAACACTCCAGCCGGAGCCGTCCAGCGCGGCCTCCGACCCAATCAACGTGGAGAGCAACCATGATTTATTCCGGCAAAGCCGTCAGCGTCACGCTGCATGACGGTGGTATCGCCGAACTGAAGTTCGATCTTCAGGGCGAATCCGTCAACAAGTTCAATCAGGCAACCGTTGTTGATCTCGGCAAAGCTGTCGATGCCATTAAAGGCAACAAAGACATCAAAGGTCTGGTGGTCACTTCGGGTAAAGGCGTCTTTATTGTTGGCGCCGACATCACCGAATTCACCGATATGTTTAAACTGCCGGAAGAAGAAATCGCCGGCTGGTGCGTAAAATCCAACCAAGTATTCAACGCCGTTGAAGATTTGGACATGCCTACCGTCTGTGCCATTAACGGCATCGCTCTGGGTGGCGGCTTGGAAATGGCACTGTCTTGTGACTTCCGCGTCATGGCCGAAACCGCACAGATTGGTCTGCCCGAAGTAAAGCTGGGCTTGTATCCAGGTTTTGGCGGCACCGTGCGCATGCCACGCCTGATTGGTGTGGATAACGCCGTTGAGTGGATTGCTGCGGCTGGCCAGCACCGCGCCGACAAAGCACTGAAAGATGGTGTTGTCGATGCCGTTGTCGCCGCTGATAAAGTTTTTGATGCCGCCGTTGATCTGGTTAAGCAGTGCTTAGCTGGCAAGATCGACTTCCGCAAAAAACGCTCTGAAAAACTAGAGCCGCTGAAGTTGCCACCCATGGAAAACATGATGGCTTTCCAAACCTCTGGCGCTTTCGTTGCCCAGCAGGCTGGTAAGAACTATCCCGCGCCGATGGCTGCCGTTAACGTCATGCAGCAGCATAGTGGTATGACCCGCGATAAGGCCCTAGAAGCCGAAGCAAAAGGTTTCGCTAAGGTCGCCAAGACGCCACAAGCCACTGCGATGGTTGGTTTGTTCCTCGCCGATCAGGCTGTGAAAAAAGCCAATGGCGCGCACATGAAAAAAGGCGCGAAAGACATCAACCAAGCAGCCGTACTCGGTGCTGGCATCATGGGCGGCGGTATTGCCTATCAGTCTGCCTCCAAAGGCACGCCGATTATCATGAAAGATATCGCCGACACTGCCCTCGACTTAGGCATGAGCGAAGCCTCTGGCTTGCTGGCCAAACAAGTTGCCCGCAAGCGCATCGACGCGGCGAAGATGGGTAAAGTGCTGTCCTCTATCCGTCCAACCCTGAACTACGGCGATTTCGCTAACGTTGATGTGGTGGTTGAAGCGGTAGTTGAGAACGAAAAAGTGAAGCAGTCAGTACTGGCTGAAGTAGAAGGTCACTTGAAGGATGGCGCTATTCTTGCCTCCAACACCTCGACCATTTCTATCACCCGTCTAGCCACTGCCCTGAAGAAGCCAGAAAACTTTGCTGGCATGCACTTCTTCAACCCCGTGCACATGATGCCGCTGGTGGAAATTATCCGTGGCGAAAAAACGTCCGATGAAACCGTTGCTACCTTGGTTGCTTACGCCACCAAGATGGGCAAAAACCCCATCGTTGTGAATGACTGCCCGGGCTTCCTGGTTAACCGTGTGCTGTTCCCCTACTTCGGCGGCTTCGGCATGCTGATGCGTGATGGCGCCGACTTCCAAGCGGTCGACAAAGTGATGGAGAAGTTTGGCTGGCCGATGGGCCCGGCTTACCTGATGGACGTGGTCGGTATCGATACCGGTGTTCACGCTGCCAAGGTGATGGCTGACGGCTTCCCTGATCGCATGAAGCACGACTTTAAAGACGTCTCCGAAGTGATGTTTGAGAACAAGCGCTACGGTCAGAAAACCAAAGTCGGTTTCTACCAGTACGTACTCGACAAGAAAGGCAAGCAGGTGAAAACCCCTGACGCCAGCGCTTGGGAATTGATCAAGCCACACGTGGCAGAAACGCGTGAGTTCGACGCCGAAGAAATCATCGCGCGTATGATGATTCCACTGTGTACCGAAACCGTGCGCTGCCTCGAAGACAATATCGTCGGCTCTGCTGCTGAAGCAGATATGGCGATGATTTACGGCATTGGCTTCCCGCCATTCCGTGGTGGCCCAATCCGTCATATCGAATCCATCGGCATCAAAGAGTTCGTTGCGCTGTGTGATAAGTACTCGCACCTCGGCAAGCTCTACGAAGCGCCGCAACTGCTGAAAGACATGGCTGCCTCCGGCAAGTCTTTCTTCGCTTAATTAACGGATCAGGAGAAAAGAAATGAGTCTGAATCCGAATGATGTAGTGATCGTTGATGCGGTCCGCACGCCTATGGGCAAATCACGTAATGGTATGTATCGCCATGTTCGTGCAGAAAAGCTGTCCGCCCTGTTGGTCCAAGCTCTGATGGAGCGCAACCCAGGCTGGAAAACCGAACAGACTGAAGATGTAATTTGGGGCTGTGTAAACCAGACCAAAGAGCAGGGCATGAACATCGCCCGTAACATCGCACTGTTGGCTGGCCTGCCACGCACCGCTGCTGGGCAAACCATCAACCGTCTGTGTGGTTCTTCCATGCAAGCGCTGCACAGCGCCGCCCAAGCGATCATGACCGGCAACGGTGATGTGTTTGTTATCGGTGGTGTTGAGCACATGGGCCATGTCGCCATGGACCACGGTATCGACCTCAACCCAGAAGCCTCCAAGTTCACCGCCAAGGCGTCGAACATGATGGGCCTGACCGCTGAAATGCTCGGTCGCATGCACGGCATTAGCCGCCAGCAGCAGGACGAGTTCGGTCTGCGCTCACACGCAAAAGCGTGGGAAGCAACCCAGCAAGGCCGCTGGAAAAACGAAATCGTACCGATTGAAGGCCACAACGCCGACGGCCATAAAGTGCTGTGCGAAATCGACGAAGTAATTCGCCCAGAAACCACCATCGAAAGCCTGCAGAACCTGAAGCCGGTGTTCGACCCACGCAACGGTACCGTTACCGCGGGCACCTCTTCTGCGTTGTCTGATGGTGCTTCTGCCATGCTGGTGATGAGCGCTGCTAAAGCACAAGAAATGGGCCTCAAGCCACGCGCTAAAATCCGCGCCATGGCTGTTGCCGGTTGCGATGCGGCTATCATGGGTTACGGCCCGGTACCGGCCACGCAAAAAGCACTGGCGCGTGCTGGCCTAACCATCGACGACATCGACTACTTTGAACTCAACGAAGCCTTCGCCGCGCAGTCTCTGCCGGTTATTAAGGACCTGAAGTTGATGGATAAGATGGAAGAGCGCGTCAACCTGAACGGCGGTGCCATTGCACTGGGTCACCCACTGGGCTGCTCCGGCGCCCGCATCACCGGCACCCTGCTTAACGTGCTGGAGTGGAAAGACGGCACCCTAGGTGTTGCCACCATGTGTATTGGCCTTGGCCAAGGTATTGCTACGGTGATTGAGCGGGTTTAATCACCGCCTTTTAACGCAGCAAAATGAAAAGCCCAGCTTGTGATCCAAGCTGGGCTTTTTTAT
>Ga0209075_1004132_pt1 | contig 11738 bp, 10 predicted proteins | sample Stecom2011_FD_187523 | JGI IMG/M metagenome (GOLD analysis project Ga0209075, IMG submission 187523) | Agricultural soil microbial communities from Utah to study Nitrogen management - Steer compost 2011 (SPAdes) (version 2) | ecosystem: Environmental > Terrestrial > Soil > Agricultural land...
CATCACGAACAGCTTCTTTCATTGTTTTAGAATAGTAACCGCTGATCATTTTTCCACCTGCAGCTAACTCTTCTTCTGTAAACAATGCTTTTACCTCTTCTTTGATTGCTTTGAATCCTTCAGAACGTTTGTTTTTATCTGCAGATCCTTGACGCGCAACTTCTCTACATTTATCGTATGCGAAATCATTGATTTTTTTCTCAATATCCGCATCGTTATCTTCGTGATTGTATTCTCTTTTTGGAGATGAAGCAGGAACTTCAGCAGCCAAATCTAACTGGAACTGACACTGTAATTTAATCGCTTCGTGTGCAATTTTAATCACCTCAATCAATTCTGATTCTTGCGCTTCATGCATTTCACCTTCGATCATTACAACGTCTTTCATTGTACCAGCGATCATGATTTCCATATCTGACTTTTCAAGTTCAGACTTTAATGGATTCACGATAAATTCACCATTCACACGTGCAACACGTACTTCAGACATTGGTCCATTAAATGGAATGTCAGAAACTGCTAATGCAGCAGAAGCAGCGAATCCAGCTAATGTATCTGGCATATGCTCACCATCGTAAGCCATCATTTGGATCATTACTTGTGTTTCAGCATGATAATCATCTGGAAACAACGGACGCAATGCTCTATCCACTAAACGCATGATTAAAACTTCATTGTCAGAAGGACGAGCCTCACGACGTAAGAATCCACCTGGAATACGTCCAGCTGCCGCAAATTTCTCACGGTAATCAACGGTTAATGGAAGAAAATCAATTCCTTCTTTAGCTTCTTTTGATGAAACAACTGTAGCTAATAAAACAGTGTTGCCCATTTGTAACACTACCGAGCCGTCAGCCTGCTTCGCAAGCTTACCAGTCTCTACAGAGATATCTTTACCTCCGATAGTGATGGACTTTTTTATTCCTATATTCATATTTATTTATTTACTTATTTGTTTTATAAAAAGTCTTCAAATTCTAACTTATACTCAGTAGGGCGTGTTTTTGATAACTTTTTATCAAGAATACTTTCAAGGCTATAGACTTGAAACCTTCCCTTTTATCAAAAAAGGGGAACTTCGAATCACTTCGACTGCCCCCCTTTTTTATTTAAATTTGTTAATCAAGAATTATCTTCTCAATCCTAGTTCTTTAACTATCTCACGGTAGCGAACAATATCTTTGTTTTTTAAGTAATCTAAAAGATTTCTTCTTTTACCTACTAATAACTGAAGTGCACGTTGTGTGTTATAATCTTTACGATTATTCTTCAAGTGACCTGTCAAGTGGCTGATACGGTACGTAAACAAAGCGATCTGTCCTTCTGCTGAACCAGTGTTCGTTTCAGACTTACCATGTTTTTTAAAAATTTCTTTTTTCTCTTCTATTGATAAATACATTCCAATATTATTTTAATGATTTTTATGTACGTGTTACTTTAAACACAGCTGCAAAGATATGTATAATATTTTGTTATGCTAAAATAATGAGAATTATTTACTTATTCTTTTGTGAAAGGATTATTCAATTAGGAATTATGAATTAACAATTATGGATTGTACCCAATTAATATTTTTCTATTTTTACAAAAAAAAGTACATGTTTAGTGCCTTGGCCTATTACGTTTTAATTTACCCCATGTCTTTGCTTCCGTTGCGAGTAATGTACTTATTTACCGATTTTTTTTATCTTTTGCTCATTACCATTATTCCTTACCGAAGAAAAGTAGTTCGTGGAAATTTAGAACGTTCTTTCCCTGATAAATCTACAAAAGAATTGCGGAAAATAGAACGTAAATTCTATCGTCATCTTACTGATTTACTTGCTGAAGGAGCCAAAAACTTAAGCATTTCAGAAAAACAATTGCTCAAACGCTTTAAAGTTGAAAATCCTGAAGTGATGGAAGCTCTTTTCGAACAAAACAAAAGTGTTTTATTGGTTTCAGGACATTATAACAACTGGGAATGGTTGATTACAGCTCAAGACCTACTCTTTTCTCACCAAGCCGTTGGAATAGGAATGCCTTTAAGTAATGGGTTTTGGGATGTAAAACTAAATGCCAGAAGATCTAGGTTCGGAATGAAAGTCATTCACTCAAAGATTGTACATGATTTCTTTAAAAACAACACCGATAAAACTTCAACCTTAGTTTTAGCAGATCAGTCTCCTGGAGACTCCAACAAATGTTACTGGATGGAGTTTTTAAATCAAACATCAGGAATAGTTTTCGGTCCAGAAATGTTGGCCAACAAATACAATCAAGCAGTCGTTTATTTTAGTTTACACAAAGTCAAACGTGGACATTACACCATGCGTTTAAAAGAAATCACCTCTACTCCACACGAATTAGAATATGGTGAAATCACTGAACAATTCGCTCATTTACTAGAGCAAACCATTAAGGAAGCACCACAATATTGGATTTGGTCGCACAAACGTTGGAAAAGAACAGTTCCCGAGGATTTGGAAGGATTACGTAAGGAGCAAGTGGAGAGGTTTAATGAGAAGTTTAGGCGGTAGGCTGTTGGCTTTAAGCTGTAAGCTATAGGCGGTAAGCTATAGGCTGTAAGCGGTAGGCGGTAAGCGAGGTAGTAAGCGGGCGAAAAAATGACAGAAATCGATTACTAAATATGGGAACTGACACAATATTATTTACTTCATTATTACTCACTTTGATTATTCTGATTGTAGGTCAATACATCCTCTTTAAAAGCCGTAAAAAACAAAAAGAGGAATATCCTAAACTATGGGAGAAGTTTCAAAATTTAGAAGTTAAACTAAAAGTACCGAAGGTACGGCATATATTTAGCCAAGGACGTAAGTCCTTGGTATATCGCAATAAAATCCATGTTGAGCCGAATACCTAAACAATAAAAGGTAATGCTGAGCACCACCTTTTATTATATTTTCACTTCGAATAATTCGAATTCTTAATCATGTTTTTCAAACATTGTCATGTCTCCGGCTTTCATTTGATGATAAGCTTGGGTAAGGTAAGCCAATATAATTCGCATGGTATCAAAGGCGGCTTCTGATTCAGCTCCGATTTCTTTACCTTGTAATTTCAGCAACAATTTCATGTATAACGCTTGAAAACAAACTTCAACCAAATGCATAGATCCAAAATCACTTTTCTTTTGAAAAGCGTCTACATTCTCTTCTGCAGCAGCTAATAATTCAAGGTATTTTTTATCTTCAACAACATCCTTTAAAGTGTTGTGCAAGTAGATCATCTCAGTGAGTACTTCTCCTAAACGGTGCAAATGTCCTTTTTTCTCGAGACTTCGTGTTTTCATTTCTGAAATCACATCTTCGTACCATTTTACAGCTTCAGTCTCGAAGGAATCACTTTTCACTTGAGGTTGAATAATATGCTGACGGATTTTCTCTATATTAAAGTTATAGGCACGCACCATGTCCTCAACCTGATACATATAAATTACGTATTCAGCAATATTACTCTGTAACTTTTCCTGTGCTATAAACATATTATACTTTGCTAACGCAATTCTAAATTATGATGATCAAATTTCAGATTTATTTTAAATCTTTATTTTGTAATGCTTCAACGTCGTCTTTAAATCCAGACATTAATTCGTCTTCTCTTTTGTTCAAGTAAGAAATAAATTCATCTGTTACATCGTAAGCGTTATTGATAAAGGTAATTTGTCCACCTTTTTGGTAGAAAAACAATAAATCAATCTCTTTTTTATCTGAAAATTCCTTACCTGCTTCAGCAATTTTATTCATCAAAGCCGTCTGGTATTCCATAGACTCTTTTTGAAGAGCTGCACCACGTTGTTGTTCAAATTGTTGAATTGATTGTTGCTTTTGCATAGCCGTTTTTTGAATTTCTTCAATTTGATAGCCTGTAATTTCATTGGCTTCCATTCTCTTTTGAATATCTGCTTCATAAGCTTGATATGCACGGTACTTTGCTTCCAATTCTTTCTGAAAGTTCAATTCCTTAGCCTTCAATACAGAATCTATTTCTCTGTAAAAATTAAATTGCGTTGCAATACTGTCTTGATAATAAAAAGCCAAAGCAATTCCAGAAGTTCCTTCACCCATTTGTTTTTTCTCAACAGGCTTTACTTCTTCAGTACTTTCTGTAGTCTTTGTGTCGCCATTACATGAAGTAATAAGAAGTGAGGAGCTAAGTCCTATAATTGCAATAGATAAAAATCGTTTCATGAGTTTTATGATTTTGTTAGATTAGTATTTTTATTTGTGAATGACTCGTTCCAATCTGTTCGCATATCAACAAATCGCTTAAGACAGTTGTTTAGAAACTCTGGAGTAACCATTGCTTTTACATCAGCAAGCCCCATTACATCGAGTTCTCCTATTTTATAACTTTGCTCAAATTGTCCTAACTCTATCTTAACTGTATACTTAGAGTTGAAGGTAAATATTTGTATTTTGAACCGTTCGTGCGGTATAGAATCTACTATTCTCATGATTATCCTGTTTTTAGTGAATAATTTCCTCACAAAAATATCAATTCAATTAGTATTCCCAAAAGGAAAAGGTTTTTTTAATTGTTATTGTGAAAATTAAGTAGTTATTTAAAATTTTTAAACTGTTGTTTTAATGATTCCACCCGACATTTTTTTCTCAATGATGTAAAGAAACAGCAATTGATAATTGAATATTCAGTAATTTTAAACCATGCAAAACACAACATATCACAAGCTAAAAAATACAAGTGTTCGTGATTTATATTGGTTGTTATTTTCTGAGGGACCTTTATCAGAAAGCTATAACATATCGCCTTACACTTTATTTCCACAGCAAATTTTAGAGGAATGGAAACAAAATTCAAAGGATTATTTTTTAGAATTAGATAAAAATCCAAATTCATTAATTCTATTTGTCAACAGAAAGAAAAATAAACGTTTAGGATTTTATGCTGAAGCACTTCTCTCTTACTTTTTCCAGACTTTTAATTCGATTGAATTGTTATTGCAAAATTTTCAAATTATTGATCAAAAGAAAACGGTCGGTGAAGTTGATTTTATTATACTGTACAAGGAACAAGTTATTCATTTGGAGTGCGCAGTGAAATATTATCTTTTGAAAGACTCTACACATCCAGAACAGGCTTCAAATTGGGTCGGTCCAAGAATGAAAGATAATCTAGAATTAAAACTTGAGAAACTGATCCAACATCAATTACCACTGGGATCAATAGATGAAGTTCATGAGAAACTAAATCGATCTGTTGATCAGTCTTACCTATTTCTAAAAGGAGTTTTCTTTACAGAAGAAGAGTTGCCAGCAAATGAAATTAGCAAAGGAAAAAACAATCAATTCATTCGCCAATCTTCATTAATAAAGCTTGCAATATCACCAATTGAGATTTTAACGCGACCGAATTGGTTGTCTGCTACTGCTCCATCAGAATTTAATGAGCGTTCTGAATTCATGCAACTTAACAAAGCAATTAAAAATCCGGAACTGGTGCTGTTTGAAGATCACAAAGCTAGATTTGTAGTACCCGATAACTGGGGAAAAGAATAAAACCCTATTTTCCAGTTAACAAACAAACCACATAAGCTTTTACCGCTTTTTGATTTCCAAATGAATCAACTTTTTCATGGGTTGTTGCTTTTAGAGAAATGTTCTCAATATCTGTCTCTAGACATTCAGCAATAATCTTTTGCATTGCTGGGATATGGGGATTTAGTTTTGGTTGTTCTAAAATCACAGTAGCATCCACATTTCCAATCACATAGCCTTTTTCTTTGATCAGTTTAAAAGATTCTTTTAATAAAATTGTAGAATCAATGTCTTTGAATTTTGGATCTTGATCAGAAAAATGAAAGCCAATATCGCGAAGGTTTAGAGCACCAAGCATAGCATCACAGATTGCATGGAGCAACACATCGGCATCCGAATGACCTAAAGCCCCAAATGGCGCTGGTATATTCACTCCACCGATAATAAGATCACGTTCTGGAACCAGTTGATGAACATCAACCCCAAAACCAATTTTAATTTTCATTATTCAGGCTTTACAGATCCGCCACTATCGTTTGACTTATTACCAAGGTGTAATCTCAAAGTAAAGCGAATCGTGTTTTGTAGTGGATTATTTCTTCTTAGCGATGTTAAGTAAGAGAAATCAATTCCAAATAATTTATATTTTAATCCAACTCCAAAAGTAAGGTGCTGACGTGCTCCTTTGTTTAAGTTTTCATAAAAATATCCTGCTCTAGCAGCAAATAATTCATTATACCAGTACTCTATTCCTGTACCAATCATTATTTCTGTAAGTTCTTCTTTAAACTTTGTTCCTTTAGCTACTTGGTATGAACCATCAGCATTTTGAATATAATTACCGTTCTCATCTTTTGCAAGAGCACCTGGTGCATCATAAAAAGATTGCATCATTCCTGGAACAACGCCAATATTCGGATCATAGCCAGACATAATTTCACCATTTAAACTATTTCTAATTGGTGAGGTAGGAACCAATAATTTAGAAACATCGACAGCCCATGTTAAACTGTTGTATTTATCTAAATCAAAAGTCAATGCAGACCCCAGCTTCAAACTAGTTGGCAAAAAATCTCTATCGTTTTCAACTGTATATGAAACTTTGTTTCCGACATTGTTTAGCGTCACTCCAAAAGCCAATGAACCTCTTGTTCCACCGTAACGAATATCATCGTTAAAATAAGAAAAAGAAACATCAGCCGCTCCAGCTAAACCAGCAGAACTTTCAGCTCCTGCAACAGCAACACCAGCCGTTAAGTTTGAAAAAATAAATTTACCATTCAATCCCAAAGAGAACTTATCATTCAATTGGAAAGCATAACCTCCAAGAATTTCAAACTCTGTTGGCGTATGTACAATTGTTGTTGCACCTGTATTATCAGTAAAGACAATCTCTCCAAGACTAAAAAAGCGCAATGAACCTCCAATCACATTTCGTTCATTCAAACGGTAGAAACCTGCTAGGTGAGATAAATTAATATCTGATGCTAAGTTTTGTAACCAAGGTGAATAGGAAAGTGAAATTTCAGATTTGTCTTTAGCAAAAGACAGCATAGAAGTATTCCAGAAAAGTGAATTTGAACTTGGACTTAAAGCTGTTCCTACATCTCCCAATGCTCCAGATCTTGAATCAGGAGTAATCTGCAAAAAAGGAACTGCAGTTGTAATAGTGTTTAACTGTAAATCAGAAGCATCTTTAGCTGTATTTCCACTTTGCCCAAATGCAACTGCTGTAAGTACTGACGCTATACCAGTTAGAAAATATTTCTTTATCATTTATATAAAATTATTCAACTTTTATTACTGTAACTTCTATTGACGCAATAGACATGTAACACGTTTTTAATGTTTGAAACGTACAAATATACGTAAACCTTAAAAATTTATTGTGTTTTACTTTAAAAGATATAGTTTTTGCATTTCTTGCGTTTTCTCTCCATCAGGATTTTTAATGGTAACACGATAGACATAAACCCCTTTTGCCAATTGATCTCCAAAATCATCTCTTCCATCCCAAGGAATTCCTTCTGTTCTAAATCCTCTTGTTTCAACTGTTTTATTTATTGTTTTAATTAATCTACCTGTAACGGTGAAAATCTCCACTTGAGTTTCCAAAGCCGCACATACTTGATTGTGTTCAAAAAAGAATTCTGTATGCGTTGTAAATGGATTTGGGTAGTTCAAGACATGGTCAAGCGCAATATCTTTTTGTTCATGAACTGTAAACTCTATCGTTTTTTCACTTGAATTATTGTTCACATCCCACGCCTTGAAAGTTAAGGTATGCAAACCAGGACTCAGTTTATCTATCTGATAACGAAGACTACCACTTTTATAGGTATCCAAATCTGATTCATAAAACTCATTTAAAACTTTAGCATCACTCGTGTTTGCATCTAAAATCATGGTTATATCATGACCAATTCCATTTCCTACCGTATTGATTCCGCTTTCATCGTAAAGATTAGCAATCAATATTGGGGTTTCATCAGCTATTCCACCATTTACAAAGCTGTCATCATTCAAAAACAACTCAATCAGCGGACCTTCTTGATCATTCAAACCAACCGTATCAATTCCACCAATAATAAAAGCATCAGAATATCCACCAGCATTCCGATTCGCATTACTCCAAGAGTAGAAACTTGCCTTTCCTTTCCCGTAAGTATAATTAATGTCTTTTGGAACAATGAATTCATAATTAAAATACCCGTTTTTAACCGTCGCTTTTCCTTTAAACAAAACATTATCTTGCTGCATAAAAGGAATTACAGGTGATGTTGCGTCTTGTCCTAAAGTACTTCGTTGTGCTGGTTTATCATAAATAGCGGGTTGAATTATCCCATTAAAACCATTTAAAATATTGCCATATTGATCCTCGATATGCCCTGCCATTCTCGCTTTTGATAAAGCGCGGAGTGTATCACTTGTTATAGTAACATCAACATTGTTTACAGAATCTAAAACCACTTCCTCATAAGGTAAGGCAATTTTCAAAGCCGGATCGCCAAGTAACATAAAACTTCTTTTATTATTAGAGCCTCCTAAAACAGAATTCTTCGTTTTTAAAATAATTTCACCGAAAGTCAATGGAACCTCATTTGCATCACGTGCAAATACATTCTCAAAGAACTTTTCCGTTGTTACAGAATTAGTAGAAAAATATACAGCTCTTGTAGTTGTCATTAGGGCAATTGCTCCTCCAACTTCATTCAACGCCATCCACTCACCTATAGAAACAAACTCATTATCATCAATCCGTGCAAATTCACATGTTGCTGAAACAAATAAGGTAAGCTTATCTATATTTTTATATTCTTGAACCTCACCAATTGTCATTATTCGTTCCTGTGCGGCTCCTTTTGGACCACCATGTCCAACGAAACAAGTCACCAAAGTTCCTGCCTCAATACTTCTGTTGATGTCATTATTCACTTCTGGATAACGTTCTCCTCCTGCCGTAGTGATTTGAGTATAGGCATCAGCATAAATCTTCTTGGCATTCATTTCTGGGTGATTAGCTTCAACATAAATAGAAGCAGGTTCTAAATCTTTATTAATAAAATAGCCGTTCTCTTCATCATCAGCAATTAAAGTATATTTCAATCGCCAATCACCATGGGTAGAGATATAACCGTTTTCACCACATGACAAATTACTCTGAGCATAGAGATCAGAACCGTTCTTCATATAATGCTCCACTTTATTTACTAGGTTCACAGCATCATTATTTGTTGTCGCTATAAGTCTACCTACCGAAATATCAAGAAAGTCTGTTGGTGAAAACTCTTCAGCGTCATCAAGGATTCCAAAATAATCATCAGAGACTATTGCAGCAGTATAGTTTTCTGAATCTACAGTTTCATAAACTGGTACCATATAATTATTATTCGAAACTCTATTCAATGGATCATAAGTTCCATCTCCAAATAACAACAAATATTTAGGTTGCAACGCAGGGTCTCCCCCAGCTCTGTCAAAAAACATTTTTGCGAAAAATCTAATTGCTGTAGGATCTTGTGTTCCTCCAGAAAACTCATTATAAACTTGTGTAGTGGTCACAACATGGACTGTAGTACCATTATTTCGATGCAAGTTTGCCAATCTATTTGCTTGCCCCATAAAAGTTGGATGAGTAACAATTAAGTAATCAACCTGACTTAAACCATGAAGGTTTTGATGTGCTACCGTACCTAAATAAACTGGTGTATTGAACTGTGAACCGTCAAAGGCTATAAAACTGCGTAAGCTATCAGCGGCTATCTTAAAATTAAATGTACCACCAGCCAAAGTTCCATTAACAACTTTTGGAGTAGTTGGATTCGTTATTTCCCAAACATATCCATTAGAAGGAAATCCGGTTACTTGCATTTCGGCAACATTACCAATTCCAACAGAGTTCAAGTCTCTAAACTGAACTCCGTTATAGAAATTAAGATAGCTTCTTGCGTTAACTTCTAAGAAATCAAGATAACCTGCATCAGAAGGTGAGGCCCGATTAAAAGTAACACCTAGAGTGAACGTACTGGATGTGGGGTTGAAAACTCCAGGAGCAGACAAGAATCCATTTCTTGAAAAGCTATCATCACTAGAGAGACTTAAATCAGCAGTTCCTACAGTTGCATTATTATAGCTAACTCTAAAATTAGTTGTTCCGCCAGAACTGCCTTTTTTCGCAGCCATAAAACCACGAACTCTTGCTATACCACTAGGATTTAGATTCGGAATATTCATAGCAAAAGATTGAGAAAGGCTTGCATCAAACACTTCGCCATACCAACGTTGTCCAGTTTTCATCAAATTCCTTGATTCTTCCTCATGAATTGTATATGAACTAAAGTCTGTAACAATATGTGTCGAAGGAAGACTTGAAACCGAAGCATTTTGAACCCTAGCGGGTGGATCTGTGGAATTTACATTAATATAATATGCTGTATAATTTGAATAGATATTCAGCACCCTTTCAAAAACACCATTTCTCTCCTCCCATTTATGTGGTCCTTTTCCATAAAACAAAATATAATCGCCTTGGTCGAAAGAACCATCACCATCTCCTATAATTACAATATTATTCTTTAATAGGTCATCTGGACGATATTCGCTGTTTAACTCTGGTAATTTACCAAATGCATTTCCATAAATATTAATATGATTAGGATTTACATCATCGATATTTAACCCCATTGACTTTAGAAAATTGTAATCTATTCTATGTATTCCATCATTTTTAACTGATATCTTATACCATTGTCCACTTCCACTGTTTAAAACAGATGTTGTTGCGAATGTTGTTGCCTTTGTGGAGTATATAGTATTAACTGTTTGTTTAAAAGTCACGGAAGTTACCTTTCTAATTTCACCATTCACCTTCACAAAAGGAACTAATGAAAGCACTGCTATAGTTTTGCCAGCTTTACTGTTATTTTTCAACTCAAATTTTGGTGTATTATCTATTTCAATTGAAAAGGTATTTAAAAAATCTTTAGCTACTTGATCAATCGAAGAAGTTTGATAACTCAATAAATCAAATTCCCATTGCGATGACTTATTATTTCGTTCAAATTCTTTTAAGAATAAAAATTCACGTTCGCTCACAAAAGAATTTTCTAGATGCGGATATGAATAATTCTTTGACCCTATAGTCATAATGCCAGGAGATTCGTTCCATGTTAATGGAATTACAATCTCCTGCTGACCAGCACCAAACAAAGAGATCATTACAAATCCTATACTTAAAACCAACTTATATATTGAGTATGTCATTCAATTTAAATAAATGTGAAACGCTAAAGCTCATAAAAAAGTTTAAAAAGCAACGTCAAATTAGATAATGAAACGTAAACTTAATTAACATATTTTAAAAGAACTTTCTTTTTTTTGTAACTATGATGGATTTTTTTCGTAAAATTGAAAGTTGTTTGTGTATTTTGTAAAAATAAACTATGCTTAAAAATAATTTATTTATATTATTGCTGTTGACAATAGTCCTGACTATCAATGGACTATCTCCGAAAGCACATGCTCAAGACCCTCAGTTTTCGCAATTTTACGCGAATCCGATCTACTTGAATCCAGCGTTTGCAGGTAGCCACGGTTGTCCGAGGTTTGCAGTCAACTATAGAAATCAGTGGCCTGCATTGTCAGGTACATTTGTAACCTACTCTGCTTCTTATGATCAATACTTTAAAAGTATTGGTGGAGGAATTGGTGTCATCGCGACACATGATCAGCAAGGAA
>Ga0209075_1004133_pt1 | contig 11737 bp, 5 predicted proteins | sample Stecom2011_FD_187523 | JGI IMG/M metagenome (GOLD analysis project Ga0209075, IMG submission 187523) | Agricultural soil microbial communities from Utah to study Nitrogen management - Steer compost 2011 (SPAdes) (version 2) | ecosystem: Environmental > Terrestrial > Soil > Agricultural land...
GCATCAAGGGGTATGTTGCTGAAGAGGACCACCGTCATTTTCTCTACAAGGAATATCTGAAGGTTCTCGATCTAGTACAGCCAGACATTTTCGTGATGGAGAATGTTAAAGGGATTCTGACGGCCAAGGTTAACGGTGAATCGATTTTTGAGAAGATTCGGGAGGATCTCGCTTGTCCTGCCCAAGCTATCAACAGCGATCGCGAGGCAATTGAATATATGCTTCTTCCGTTCGCTCATCCGCTTGAAGACCGAAACCTCATGGGGAGTTTTCAGAACAAGGATTTCGTGATCCGTGCTGAGGAATTCGGAATTCCTCAAGCGCGACACCGAGTGATACTTCTTGGAGTCCGCAAAGACATGGTACCCAAAGAGTTAACTGGCGAGCTTCTATCTGACTGGAGACAGGACGCGCAAGTTACTGTCGGGGAAATCCTCGCAAATCTACCTCCACTAAGGAGCGGACTATCCAGAACCCAGCCCAATGACTTCCAAACTTGGATGAACAACTTTGAAAAAGGATTTCTCAAAGTCTATACGGAACTAGCCTTCTCAGCTGAGGCTCAAGATGATTTAAAAAACGCCTACGACTCTGCTGCCACCATGGAACGGAACCAAGGCGGTAGATTCGTTCAGCCGAAACAAAAACTTAGAAATCGCCTGCCAGAGCATTTGCAGCGGTGGTACGAGAATGAACACCTACTTGGCTTCGTAAACCACGAGGCCAGAAACCATATGGCCGAAGATCTTCACCGATATCTTTATGCTAGTTGCTATGCCGCAGCCAAAGATGGCATATCACCGCGCTCACGCGACTACCCCGAAAGCCTCGCTCCAAACCATAAGAACTGGAAGAGTGGCAATTTTGCTGATCGTTTCAAAGTACAAGCAAAGGATCGCGTCGCAAGCACGGTTACCAGCCATATCTCAAAAGACGGGCACTATTTCATTCACTACGATCCATCACAGTGCAGAAGTTTGACTGTTCGAGAAGCGGCTCGCATTCAGACATTTCCCGATAATTATTTCTTTGAAGGGAACCGAACGGAGCAATACGTTCAGGTTGGTAATGCCGTACCGCCACTCCTGGCCAATCACATTGCCAAGGCCGTGTATAGAATCCTCACGCAAAGAACGAAGTAACTCATCTATCTCAACTCCACCGCTCCTGGCGTATTTACTCAAGGAGCGGTGGAGGTACGAGGATAGTCTCTCCTCAAAACCTATAAGCGAGATTCAGATTTTTGCGCACTGAACTCGCGTCAAAACTCCGCTTTCCTTAAAGAAGGCATCCCCCTTTCCTGTCAACGACTCTGCCCCTGAATCATCCATAATTACCCTGCTTTCTGTTGCGCTCTTGACCCTTAGTGCCAGCTGGGCCGGCAAGTTAGACCTAAGGTTAGTACTAATTACGGTGGCATCAGGCTTCTGCGTGGCTATGATCACATGGATACCAGCAGCACGGGCTTTCTGGGCGAGTCTTTTGAGATGGCCTTCAATCGTTTTCTTAGCGTCGGGATCAGAAGTCAGGTCAGCGTATTCATCAAGAACAATCACCCACCAAGAAATTAATCCCTCTGACTCTGCTTGTGCATTGTAATCTTCCAAAGACCTAACTTTTGCAGCTCGGAACTTGCTGTATCGCTCCTGCATTTCTTCAACAGCACGAGCCAGGATCGTCTTTGCGTCCTCCTCATCCCAGCCAATTTCACCATCGACATGTTCAGACTCGGAGAGATGTTCGAGCTCCGTTCCCTTCGGATCAATGAGCTGAAGCCTGACTTCCTCAGGTGAGTAATGTCTGGTTATGCCAGCGAGAATCGTATTAAGAGCCTCAGACTTGCCACTGCCCGTAGTTCCGCCGATAAGCAGATGGGGGGAGTTGGAGGAAGTAAAGTTAATATCTACAACATTCCCGAACCGATCTTCTCCGATGGGGACTCTTAATCCGGATTCCGGGCGGGACCAACGGGCCCACAAGTCCGACGCCGAAACGAAATATCTATCTTCATCTAGTTTGGGCACATCAATAGTTACATACCCCTTGTCTATATCAAACCGTATGTCTTGGGAAGCATCAAGCTCTAAAGCTAGCTTCAGGGCATCATGCTGCGCTGACAGTTTATTTGGCGACACGCCCTTTCCTGGTTTGACTCGGAACAAAATTGACGCAGGCCCTTCTATTGCGTGCTCCACTCCCGGCAAGGCTCGACCTACGCTGATATTGTATTGTCCAAAAGTATCCAAGATCACTTGATAACGCCTATCCAGCTCTTCTTGGCCAAGATGGGATGACTTAGTTAAAGCTGGCTCAGGCTGTTCAGCCTTGGGCAAAAATTCGTCCACAGAGCCACTTTCGGGAACAGAACTATCTGAAGCAGACTGCGCTACATCCTGCGGTACTGATTTTGCAGTCATCGAAGGGGCGATTACAGCATCTGCACTCTCCAGTTCTCCAGCTCCGGCCTCGTTCTGCAAGCCTGCACTTTGAGCATCAACCTCAGGCACCAAAGGTACAGGGGCTGGCGAACGATCTAACAAAGCGCGTCCGCCGGTCTGGGCTATCTGAACCCGGGGCTCAGCTTCATATTCTTCAACCAACAGTTCTCTGGGGTGTGAGTATTCACAAATCGAATACAACCCACTGATTCTTATAGCGGCAAAGTCCCCTTCGCGGAAACGACTTCTGATCTCCTCCGAAACGCGGGACCTGCGTGTTGATGAATCCTCCTTTGCCGCGGATCGAACAACCACAGCATCTTCACTAACTGTGTCAACGGCAGAAAGAATTGTATCTCGCCAGAGCTCTCCATCCATCGAGTCGGGCGCTCCGCTGGAAGGGAAAACTGAATCAAACATATTGAGCGTACGTCGAACCTGTTCAGCTCCGTGTGCATCGTAGCCGGACCGCCTCAGCTTGCTCTCCAAGACCAATAAATCGATGGAAAGACCGTCATCTCCCATATCGACAGAAAGTCTTATCATGTCAGCACGCATCGAGCTTGCGGAGCCAAACCACTCTGGATGCTCATCAAGTGAAATCCAAGCGACGAATCCATCATTGATGTGCGGAGGCAGCACTGTGTCGGCTACCTTTCTGGCGATACTTAATCCAAGTATTTCCTCCGTAACTCTCGATATTCCTAGTGCGTCTAGTGTTAGTCGAGGAGAAATTTGCCTCGCCTCATCATAAATCTGCTTTGCTAACTGTTGCGCGTGAAGGTCGACCAATTCAGGTCTTCCTATCAACTGGGCAATACGATTAAGCTTTCTTGTAAGTCGATCGATGACAAATTTCTTACCGGCATTGGAAGAAACTATCATTGTGAAAAGACCACCTGGGCCTACACCATCTCTGAGTGAAAGGACTTCAGGCCGAGTTTCCAGTCGCTCAATCTGCTTTCTTGTTATGTGTCGCTCAACTGTGATTACCCAATGAGAGCGTTCATGAAGGACTCCATAAAATCGTGCGGTATTATGAAAATTTATTCTTATATCAATAAAGTCTGTAGCTTCAGGGCGATCAGCTGCCACGGGGTTTCTTCTTTCATGTCTGACAGCTAAGGTAGACCAGTCAGACAAAGCCGTATCCGGCGTTTTAGGCCGCAGTGATACCCAGAGTGCCGATGAATCTGCACCAGACGCGATATATGTTGGGTCATCCAGTAAGGGATTGAACTTCCCCTGAGCTGCACTCTCATCTTCAGTCTTTGCATCTGTACTGATGTTGTCATCAAGGAACTGAGGGACAATTGCGATATCGCATATAAGATCACCTAATGCCAGATCCGCATTTTCCTTAACCTTCTCCAAGTCATGGAGGTTCAATTGCACTGGAGGAAACAGTGCACCGTCTCCTGAAAGCCGGTTATCTGTATCAACCATTTCAAACTGTCGGGCGGCCTCATCCCAGCACGCCTTAGGTGCAACTAATTCGATCGTCATAGCCAGGTTTTTAAATTCAGCTTTACGAACGCCCTGCACAATATCTGCTGGAAGACCGCTGGCACCACCGGTCACGACGAGAACAGTAAGACCATCAGACTTATAAGGATGAGCATGGAGATACAACGTTATCTGCCGAACGATTTCATTGACTAGACTGGAATGAATTCTGTCACCTGAAGACGTTCCGCCGGATGTTGGAGTTCTGTGGAAATTCTCAGTCCAGCCTTGTTCTCCGGCCGCAAACAGAATATGGCCCTCAGAAGCAGTGTGAATAGAAGGTTGCTGATGAGGTGACAGCCCTTGAATCCAGTCGAGGTATAAGCTTTCGTTTTGAGAATTAAGCTTCAAGCTACCTTCGATCGCATCTGCCGCTAACCGCGAACATTTATGAAGATATGCGGAGATCCACCTGATCTTCAGCGGGTGTGACTGAAGCATCAAAACCCTATCACCATCAAATTCCTGAACACAGTCGGCATTCATAAATTCGATCATGCCATCAGGAACATCTCCTTCAGGAATAAATGTTCTTCGTGCCTCGGAAAGAAGAGCCGACCATTCATCAAACACATTATTCATAAAATCCGGCGACAAGCCTTCTTTGGACACTTCTGCCCGGAAACTTGATCGGATATCAAGTAGTTGAGCAATAACTGGATGTTGTAAAACTTCTTGGCGCATTGGTTTTGCACTGCCACTTCTAAATGGTAAGCGGCGGCTGATAACCTCCGATATCCATTCAGCACCACTTCGATTCGCTGGTGCAATATGCTCTTCGGTTAACTCACATCGGTCCTCCCCACAAACGGAAATCCAGAACATCGCAAGATACGGAAGGTCCTCCGGAAGCCATTCGATAGCTGTTTCACTATCTATCTCTACATCATCCTCTGCCCTCAAAAGAATAAATTCGAGGGGCACTGGTGGCCATGCAACGCCGTCTTGTGCACCACCGCCCTCCGAACCAGCTTCATCAAGGTCAATATCTTCTATGACTGGTGGCACTTCGGCCTGCACAACCATCCGAGAGTCTAGTTCGAGCGAAACTGTTCCTAATCCATCGTTGAGAGTGCGGACAACATCTTCCAAAGTCCGGCCATAAAGAAAAGCAAACAACCCTACAGTCGGGATATCGCGGGCAAACTCTGGCAAACCAAACCGCATCTGGATTTTGAATTCGCCTTCATTTAGTCCATTCCGAACACGAAAGTCTGATGCAACCTGGGAAAGCTTGATTAAAGGATTTCGAACTCGCTCTACTGTTGGAGACGCAACCTTGTCGACCATCCGAAGAGTTTGTTTCGACAACAGATCCCTTAAAGGTAGCTTGCTGGAATCCTCAGGTTCAGACTCAAGAAGTTTTCGCGCATCATCCGCCGATCTATTATTCAGACCGTCCTCAACAGACAGCTCATCAAATTCTGCACGCCGTTCCGGAGCACTGGCATCAATTTCCTCAGCAATTCGCTGCCCTAAGGGTAGACCTTTTACATCCTTGCTAAACACCTGCTCAAAAATCCTGTATGGAATACGCTCTCGCTTATCTCCAGAAGGTGCCTGACAGTACCCGTAGCATGCCAGTCTCCAGAATTCCTGATGCTCTGAATCATATTGCTCCCCACCTTCATCGTGGAACTTTGTGCGAAGACACTGCTGTGCTGTCTTGTCTCTATCGAGATCCGTAGAAGGTGACGCCGCCAACTCTGCCCGCAAAAGGTTCAACGAGAGCCGTCTCGAAGTTCTACTTGGCGCCTCACGCCACTGTTCATCAGGAAACATGTCGAGCCGGATAAGAGAGAGCCCGACAAGCGCATCGGTTTCATCCGGTGAATGGGCTGAATTACTGTCAGAAATTTTCTTTGCTGCTGCAAGCACGAACCCTGCAAATTTGCGTACGGGGACAGTCATACCTGCTTGTGTCAATTGCACCAAAACTTCGACCAAGCGATCCCGTAAAAGCACATTGCCTTCCGGGTCAGGTAGGTCGGCGTACTTAAATGCCTGCCTGACCATTTCCTCTGGGACAACAAAGTTATCGCTGTCAAAGGTTCCATCGAGGAAGTTGACATCCCTAAGGGTAAAGAGGTTCTTGAGCCCTTGTTCATCGCTTTCAACTTTTGTTTCTATGTAGACAAGGCCGTGCTCGTTGTTGTTCCGATAATAAGTTATCGAAAGCTCAGGATCGGCTCTAAACTCTTTTGGAAACGCCTCGTGTGAATCGCTGGCAACCAACAATCGGACCCGCCCAAGATTCCGTTCAGAACTGCGTAATTGCCATACCTTCAGAAACTCCAAGGCCTCATTTCTCGTCAGGTTCTTTAACCTGAAAGAGTTGCGATCAGCTCCAGTCTCAGAAGCAAAGCTTCGAGCGACAATCTCGAAGGCCGTACCAGCAATAACGTTATCGATTCCTGTCATTTCAACTTCCATTCAAGCGTCGTTTCGTGGGCTAACCATTCTTGTAGCATCGGAATACTGGGTAACTAACCCTGCAGCAATCATCTGATGCGCTAACTGAGCTTCATTTTCCTCGAAGATACTTGCATCGATGGAATTCACCAGACCGGATGCCTCCGCAGCTCCTCGGCCAATTGCTATTCCCAGCCGGTCGTAAAGTACCTCCGTTACAAAACGCTCGTACGGTAGCTCCTTACCGGAAGGAATCGTGGCCAATACAATCATTTCCAGTGCATCCACCGATAAAGTGAAATGTTTTCGACCTCTCCAAGCATTCAAGAATCCATTCGCGGCTGCTGTTGCCCAAAAGAAGCTTCTAATGCTGTTTCGCCTAGCTTTGGGCAAATTCGGCTCAACTCGATCCACTGCATCAATTATGTTGTCCAGAACCTCCTGCAAGCAGCGTTGAGAGGCCCGCCTCAATTGCGCACTATTAGCACCACAATCACAGATTATTGGAGACTCCTCCAACTCAAGTCGGCCTCTGGCACGCCTGTTTTGCATAAGAACTAGCCAAATAGCGGTCCAACCCATTAGTGCTCGAACCTTTGCTACTGAAGTGGCGTCACGTTGCTCCAGGATATTGAGAATGCCATCACGATACACATTCTCAAATTCGTCCAAGTTCGAGCGAGTCTGCTTTTCAATTTCATCTTCGACCGGCTTAGAATCTTGTTTACTTTGATCGTTGATGAACGCAGCAAGCGTTTCTAATGGGCTGTCAGTCGTCGCTGCGTATAGTTTGCGAAATCCCTCCCTAATGCGCCGATATCGGGTAGCGTTTTCGTCAGACCTCAGGATTTTGTACACCAAAGCCCCGCCACCCCGAAGGTAAAGGCGTTCAATCCCAATCTTATTGTTCCTTTCCCTAGCATCCCAATGGATCAGGGATGGGGTATAGGGGAAAAAGTGAGCTCTAGACCATTTAGGGTCCTTAGATCCACTTGGAATTTCCAACTGTAAGCAGCGAAGTAGCTCTCGCAATGTCTCTTCAGCTGATTCATCACCAAGAAGCACTGTGTGTCGTCGTGGATCATTTACGAACCGCTCATCCCAGACGAGCCGGCGACCAAAATCATGGGAGCGTCTTAAAATTTCTATTGCCTCTCCTTGCGGGAGAAGATCTTCACCCACCCCACAATAAATAAAATTCAATAGCTCGAGGCCTGGGTAATGACCAGCTGCATCAAAATCTAAAACGCCACCAAACAGCTCCCGAGAAACCTCCGGGCCCTTCAATACTTTTTTCTCTTCAGGTCTATCGAGTTGCATAATTCTTCCCGCTCCCTATTCAAGCACCAGCGCCAACCAAGATGGTGCTGCCATCAATAGAGATGGTTTGTGAACGGCCGTCACGGATAAGGTTGATCTGATCGGAGCTAACGCGGCCAGACTGAGCAATACGACCAAGGAAACTCGCGACCCGGCGAATGTCGTGTTCATAGAACTTTGTAGGTACATGTCCCGCCGCCGCTCTCAAGATGCAGTCAAAGGTCATCAGATCCAGTAACAGGTCATGAGGACGATCCCGCAAATCAGTAATTCGAAGCACGACATGCCGATCTATCCAGTCAACGCTTTCTTTCACGTGGAACTCCACATCATCGATGTCACCCCATTTATCGGAAAGCCTCAACAATTCGACGTTTGCAGGTTTTATTCTCGCGGCAAGAATTGCCGTTCCCGACATCGAACGGCCAAACGCAGGGTCAACTAAGTGAAGTGTCGGAGTCTGTTCTGCGAACTGAAGCCCCTGAACATGATGTAAGCCGGCAATGACCCGTCGCTTCAACAGCGACTGCTTGGCGTTATCCAGGTTCCCATGAACGATAGATAAGTAATCTCTACCATACGGAAAGCCAAGATTAGCCATATCGAGCATTTGGCTCCCCACACCATCAAAATAGGCTCTTCTCCTAAGCGCCCGGACTACACTCATAACGTTCTGGGCTTCGGCTGAGCGCTGCCTCTTGTTTCGAGGATCACCAATGATCTCATCGATTCCGTCTGCAGCATCTATCACATCATCAATGGTAGACGGCGCAGGAAACTGCAGATCCAGCTGGGCGTGCGGAAATATTTCCTGCTGATTTACAATTCGCTCATCAATTTCACGAATGGCCCGGCGGCCGGGATCAAGCTTGGGCATTTGCTGCATGAGAGGCAGTCTCTTCAGCTGCTCTCTCGAGAGAGTATCGGGAGCTTCAAAGGCCAAATTATAGAACGCGTAGGCTTGCTGCCAACCTTTGCTACGGCGTTTCAACTTCTTATGAACGTCATCACATTTGAGCCCCCCTGTCAGGAAGTAAGCAAAAGCCATTAGCATATCTCTGATGGTTATGACGTAACCGATTCGCTCTAACGTTGCAAAAAGCAGGCGTAACTTCGATTTTCTGATTGCTGCCAGTTCTGAATCAGCACGTTCCGATAGCATCTCTCGGTTTCGATAAATCGGGCACCCACCTCGAGAGTCACAGTCTGTACAACTCCGCCACCTATTTCCCGAGGTCCAGTCTCGAAGCGCCATGTCCCCCAATGATTGACCATCCTCACCCGCTGCAGTCGATTGGTGATTCAAGTTAACGATATGAATCCGACCGTCCGGGCTAGCTTTTCCATCATCAAAACAGGACACAAAGGTTTCAAGCAATTCTCCGCAATAATCTCCAGCGTTTTCTGTAGCTAGCACAGCACGCAAGCGACCCTCATTTGCGCATATAATAGTGACTGCATCATCAGTATTAGACTGATCGACGAGCTGAGCTGCAATTTCGGGAGAGAACTCTGAAAAATCCTTGAATACCCTTAATGCCCTGGCCGATTGACCGAACTCTTTGGGCTGAATAATCTGGCGACCATCGCATGATTCATTAATGAGTTTTCTAGCTTCAGTTTCATCGTAGCCAAGTAATGATTGGATAACTCGCCGACACAGGTGTGTTTTACCATGCCCTGCGTCTCCGGTGAGTACGATCAGATGGGCGCCAGACCGTGCAGCGTTCAGTACATATTTATATGCAACCGTATCAAGATTCAGCGAATCCCGAGCTACCTGATACTCCTCATAGATCTGATCGTGGGATGGATCAAAAGGCAGATACCGGGCCATCCGTTCAACGTGAGGGTTGTTATTCTCTGGCACGAAATTACTCCAAAAAGTAAACAGCTATCACAGGAACCTCTCGTCTCATAGTGAGTTTCGGCTCCGAACCTTTGGCGCAATCCATTGCCTAGGTCGACTTGGAGTCTCATCCAATTGAGACCGTCGACATTAGCCATAAAATAAAAACTTACTAGCCTCCAGAAAAATCAAACTAGTTTTTAACCATTATCGTATCAGCCTTTCGTTACCCATAATCACGAACGTCAAATGAAAATGGCAGATTACAGACTTCAACCATCATTCCTTGAGCCTGAAGGACAGCTTTAATATTTTCAATCTCATCAACACTATAAAAATCTATAAAACGACCATATTCGGTTGTAAGCCGATCGAGCCTGTATATGAGGGGTATATAGTCTCCGACCAAACTGGTAGTTTCCTCCGCACACTGCGTCGTCGGAAACTCCGAGTCATTAAGCAACCAGACATCCTCTGCAATTTCATCCAAGACATCCCCGTCAGAGGGCTCATAGCTATCGCTAAGTAAAAAGACCTCATAGAACTGAGTAAAATTGGCCCTTCCAATTATTGTTTTAAAGTCTCCCCAAGTCTTCGCATTTTCCCGTGCAATTCTATAGTTCACGAGCAGTTGGAAGTGGTATCTGGTCAGAAAAGCGCCTACGCCATCACTACTGACGAAAACCAGTTCCTTGGCATGATTTGGTGGCGCTTGTTCCAAAATATCCCCCCTCCTACAAGCCACTTCAGTTTATTTAGTTATTACCCACTGAATGCTGTAGCCACTCTCGCTTCACTATCACCGCCGATCATCGGTAAGCCGTCATAACAGCCTTCAAGATTTTGCACCTGACTTCCATTCAGCAAAATCTCTACTGCTGCGGCTGTCCCGGTAGTCTGACCATACCTAGCTTCGACCACACCATCTCCAGTCATCTTCATATGCCCTTGGGTGGGACAACCATTCAGAGGCCCAGAAATGGTGACTGGTGTAGTGACCGTGACAAAACCACCAATAGCCGACCCGATCAGATCCGATTGCATGCTCAGGCTGAAATTATCGTTCTTGATTGCCACAGACATTCTGGAGTCACGAATCGCAACGTATTTCGAACGAAGCAGGTACTCCATCGCCGGACTGGTAATTTCGATAGACTGATCATCGTAACTGCGCTCGGTAATCCTGGAAGTCAGCGTTCCATTGATGCCCAGTGGCGCACCGTCCGCACCAATACGGCCTGTTATCGCATAGGTTTCTTTAATGGTGCCCTGCACCTCATCGCCGGAACCTTCGATAACCAGGGTTCCATCCAGCCAGAGCGTCTCGCGGTACCCGGCAACCTGGCAATCGTCAAAACGGTAGGATATTCGACCACTGTAGGGCCCAGTGTTCTCCTCCTTAATTTCCAGATTTCCGGCTTCTTGTGAGCAGTAGTCAGAAGCCGTAGCAGAGTATCCGACAGCCGTGCTGGACAAGGCGTATTCCACATCGTCGACGAGCGTCTGAATTTCCGTCAGGTCGTCGTATACACCTACGGAGCGATCCAGGTCAGATACCTGGCGAATCGGAGCAGGGTTAGAGCCGTAGTTATTTGGGTCCAGGGAAAGAGGTGTTTGCGGCGAGCCTCCATCATCACTGCCACCCCCGCCTCCGCCACAAGCGGTGAGCAAGCCCAAGGTTGTTACAGTGAAAATTCGACGGAAAGCGATTCTGGAGGGCATGTCTTATACTCCTTACATTCCATTGTTAAACCCAAGTTATCAGGTTATGCATCCACCCGTGACAAAACACAGTCCTGAAAGAACATTAGCCTTCTAAGTACAATAATCCAAGGCATTCCCGGGAGTTCGAGCAAACTCACACAAAATTTTGCATTTGTTTACGAACCAGCCGTCTACTCACACACCAAATTCCCCAACGCATCCTCCCTGCACCGCCGCCCCTCCTGGTCCCGCCAGTTCCCCAGCGAATCCTGGCGCCACACATCTTCACCATCAGAAGACCGATAGTTCCCAAGGCTGTCTTTGCGGTAGCGGTTGCCGGTGCGGTTGTCGTTCCAGTTGCCCAGTGCATCTTTGCGCAGAGTGCCCTGTTCGCCGTTGTCGCACTGGTAGCGCATGTTGCCCAGGGCGTCTTTGCGGTAGGTGCAGTTTTCCTGTGCGGGCAGCCAGCCGGATGCCAGCACAAGCAGTGCTATGGCCAGGGCGATCA
>Ga0209075_1004134_pt1 | contig 11734 bp, 8 predicted proteins | sample Stecom2011_FD_187523 | JGI IMG/M metagenome (GOLD analysis project Ga0209075, IMG submission 187523) | Agricultural soil microbial communities from Utah to study Nitrogen management - Steer compost 2011 (SPAdes) (version 2) | ecosystem: Environmental > Terrestrial > Soil > Agricultural land...
CATTAAAACAAAAACATTTTTTAATCTTGTATTACTGGGCAATGAGTACATTACGTAGATAACATAAATAAACCCTGGTAAAAAGGTCATCACTGCGCGTCCAAAAATTACAATCTGTGCCGATAGAGCAACTGAAAACGCATAACAAAATGTGAATAAGATCACTGCCCAGTAACCCAGCTTAGTATTTAATAATTTTCTAGACTGGGTGAAAACATAAAAACAAAAAGAAAGAGTAATCAATACCCCCATGCCTGTACCAAGTTCTCTAGCAATAAAATGTTTACTATTGCCAAAATATGAAGCGAACTTAGTCATCCCTGCTGTTAATAAAGCCCACTCAATAAATTTCAAGATATTTGGTAAAATCAAAAAAGATAGTGCTAAAAACACAATAAAAAAAACAGGGGCTATATATGTTTTTAACCTATAACTGACTGGAATTAAACTAGCCAAACCTACTAACAGAAAAATAACCGCCGATTGATGAAACAGACTTGCTAATAAACATAGCGCAATAAACTTGATATTTTGCTTATCAATTAATTCTTTTAGGGCCCATAGGCAAAATACCATGGCAACCGCTTGTCTTACGATATTGAAACTTTGGAAATAAAGTAGTGTAATTAATGCTAAATGAAGAACCCAAGCTTGCTTACGCGGATAAGCTTTAAAAGCAACAGCCGTAAATATAAAAGCAAATGTGGCAAACATCCATTGGAAATGAGCATTAATACTTTGATAAAACCAATTTATAAAATAAAAGCCTGGCTCTTTTTTATAACTTTCTAATCGCCACGAGTCCTGATAGATAGCTAGGTAACTCATATAGTCAGTGCCCACGTCATAACGTATCGCCGCAGGCACAAACACAAGCAAAAAGGCGATACCTAGCAGAAACCAGCGATCTAGCTTGTAACGCATTTTCTCGCTTAGCCAAACAAAAAAAGTGCTGCTAAGTAGTATAAAGTTATAAAAAAGTACGGTTGTCATAGGTGGTTATCTTGTTTCGAGTAAGCGCAGAATTCTAGCTGATATAGCCTGTAGTTTCATTGTTAGCTCAAATCCCTGCAGGCGCTGTTTTGATGTCTTTTCCAGTCTTCATGCTTTCACCTATACCATCACGCCTAAAGTCAAACATGTTGAGCTTGAAGTTGCTAATAGCTATTTGGTCTTTGCCGCTTATGTGGGCGATGAGTTTGTCGTGATGTTCTTTATAGGGTGCCATGGCGTAACTGCCGCCAAATTCGCCTGTGTTTACTAGCACTATGGGTTGATACATGTGGTAGTGCAGTGCTTCAACCATGCTGTCGAAGGTGTTTACGTCTTTATTTAAGGCGGAGATTATAAAAGCATTCGATTTATCGGCTAAATCGGCACTGAGTTTTATGTCGGTGGCATCATAGCAGATTGCTCCGGTGAGTTTGAAACCTTCTTTTTGCGGGTATTGCGGGTGGCTCAGCTCTAACATCAGCTGGTAAGGTCGCCAAGGAAAAATATTGAGTTTTTTTTCACCTGCCGTCATATGCTGCTTGCCTTGAAAACGCATAATTAAATTACTGCTGTTGCCGTTATGTTTGGGCGGTACGAGCCAAATTGCTGTATTAATAGGCCGGCCATTGGCATCAGGAATAAAACTTAATCCGGCAAAAATAATGGCGTGGGTCTTTTGTGCAAGTTGCTTGAGAACGTCTATATCATCCTGATGCACGGCAAGCTCTGGCCAAACAATTAAATCTGTCTGTAAATCTTCTGCTTTAATATGCTGCACCGTTAGCTGGGCAACACTGGCAATATGTTGGCGGTATTGGCTGCGGTACTGAGGGTTATTTAGGTATAAATCACCCCTGAAATCTGCTTGTTTAGGTAGCTTTGACTGCACCATGACAACATTAAGGTCGGTTTTACTTTCTTCCCAATGGGGCGAAACAAGTTCAGGCAATGTGGGCATTTGTGAAAGCTGGCAGTAGTTTGTTTTTAATAGCTCTAGGCGCTCTTTAAGCAGTTTTTGAACATCGCTTACCCCTAGTGTTTCCGGCCAACGGTAGCCCTGTTCATTGGCGCGAATCCCAGGCCAGCGCAATAGTTTAGTGAGTAAGGTTGTTAGCCAACCAGAAGTTTGTGCGCCTTCGCCTGCTAAGGATTCTGGCGTAGTATAAAGCCCTATTTGACGTTTGGCTTGAGTTGACTTTAACCCTCTATAACCAGCTTTAGGTGAATAATTTACACCAAAGCCAGTGGTGTCTTTACTGCTTGCTAAGGCAGAACGAATAACAAAAGCGATTTTGCGTAAGGCTAGCTGCTCTACTGATAAAGCCTCTGTTGCTTCTAAGAAATCCTTGCCTAAAGGCTGCTGCGTTTTCAGCTGAGTGATCTCTAGTAGCACATCAAAATACAGGTACTTGGGTATTTCGCAATAGCCAGTATCAAACTCCACTTGGGTAGCAGCTAAGTTTATTTGCTGACCTACTAGCCTTGCAGGATCAGCATTAGCTTTTTCAATCAACGCCTGCATCAACTTTATAGCCATTATCTCATTGGCAAAAGGGTTGTCTGGCCGAATAAACAGCTGTACTAGGCTTTGCTTGGTAGTGATTTTTTCAAGCGGTTTTCTTGAAGGTGCTATATCTAGGTAGATTTTGTCTGCTAAGCCTTCAATTTCATCCGTAAACACCCAGCTGTATTCAGCCTTTAGCAAGCGTGCCTGTTGAATAAGCTGGCCTGCTAGTTCTGGATTTTGGGTAGCGATTTGAGTCAAAAGCTTTAGCTTTTCGTAGTGAGCATTACTACCTGTATCTTGTTTAGCTATAAGCTCAAGTGCAGCGCGTAATAAAGGTTGGTTGTTTTCTAGCAGTTGGTTGGCTAGCAAAACGCATAAGCTAATATCATTTTTCTCTAGCTTTTTAGGAAGCGTTATGTTTCTGAAGCCTTTGGCAAGTTTGAATATTAAATCTTGCTTAATATCACCAATAGGTCTTTCAAGCGCGGTATCCATACGCACTAGCAATAAAAAGCGGGCTTGTTCGGCTAAAAAGCTCCATTTCTTTGAGTTTGGTTTTGAGGTGGGCAATAAACTTGCCGCTTTATTTTGCAGAGCCTCAAAATAACTATTTACATCAGCCTGCGCGGGTATGGCTTGTGGGTCTTTTTTATGAATGACAGTTGCAGAATGGCGGAATATTTCGGCCAAGCAGTAGTTCATTATTGCTATCTGTTGAGCATCTTTTCGCTTAAGAATCACTTCAAACTGTTCAAGTATCGGCTCTAATACTCTTGGGCTAGGAAACAGTTCTAAGCCTTTTTTCAGTAGCAAAACTAATGAAGGATCTTTGCTCCATACCGCAATTAGCCTCCTTGCAACACGCTCTTGCAAATAATCCCATTCCCCAGCGATAGGATTACCCTGCTCATTCACTTCACGGGAGGTAAAGTGGCGCTTAAGTTTTAGTGCGCTGGCTAGTTTATTGGCAGCAAAACGGCGCAGGGTGTCTTCACGTACGTCAAAGGTGCTTCGCTCTATATCTGCGAGTTTATTGCGCTTATTGGTATGTTTACAATTATCTTGATTCGCTTTTTCAGTACTAGAGAGGACTAAAAGTGTTTCTAACTCGCTAATCAAGTTGTCGAGTTGCTCCGGCCCAAGTGGCCCACTCAAACTGCCTTGCTGCTCATTAACTTGACTAGAAATACCTATAGGCTTGCCACGGTAAGGAGTGACTTTGGTTTTGTCTTCATTAAACGAGAGCCCCTGTTGGTGCTGCTCCAAATGCACCGCCATATATTCCTGCAAGACATACTTTAATAAATCTAAGTCAATACCATAGTTATTTATTTTGTCTGATGTCACCACTAACCGGATATCATCTACGTACCGGCAATAGTCAATCAATTTAATTTTGGGAAACTCTATACCTTGAAAAGCAGGGTTTTCTTTCTGCCATTTTATGGTGTAATTCTCATCAATGTAGCCACCCAGCAGGCTACTCATTTGTTTATCAAAATCTAACAAATAGATATTGGCTAAAAATCCACCAGCAACCAACCCCTGCGGGATGCCTTTAGGTGCTTTTCCTTCTTTATCATTGCCATCTTCATTTTTAGGGCAAGTTTCATAAGATTTTTCAGCCTCAGTGCTCCATTGCCAGCTATCAAATTCATGTAATAGTTTAGCGACTGACGTTTCTTCAAACTTTTTATTTTCAAACTCTGGTACTTGCTTTTTGATAAGCTTTTTAATTTTTTCTACTAGTGTTACTCTGCGAACCCTATCAAAAAACTGCTTGAGGTCGAGCTCAACAATATAGACTTCTTCACTTGGCAACTTTTCAGTGCTTTGTTGCTGGGCGAAGTGGTAAGGGCGCTTTAAAAAGTTGCGATAGTCAACAAAGTATTTGCTGTAAATATTTGTAGCACCATAATTGTGCTGGGCATTCCCTTCATTGTCGTAATAACAATATAAACGGTTGCCGTAATTTACGACATTTTTAGTATGTACTTCATCAAGAGGTGTTTCAGGGTTCCCTTGTTCAGTTTCAACAGTGTTAGCCAAGCAACTCATTAAGTGGGTAAAGAATACTTGTTCTTTAATACCTATATGCGCCAATGGACGTAAAGATAACTGCTCACCAGTTATGGGCTGCCAGTTAAGGCACTGCTTACCTTCTGCTTCCTCACCCTCAGTATCCTCACTGCTATTGGGCTCAACAAACTCCCAACGATTAGTTTTAGGCGCAGGAACAAGCTCAAGTGGCTTTAGTTTAATTTTTTTACTACTTAGTTCATTAGCCCAAGCGTCACAGTTTTCTTGCAAGAATAAAGAAGAAGCATCCAGCTCGAAATTATCTGCATACCAATTTAATGACCGCACATAACCATGCGCACGCTTCCACGCCAAAGCCAGCAGGATAGGGTCTGTTAGGTACTCATCGGTGAGTTTTAGATTCGGGATGTCGTAGTGGGGATTCATTTACTTTATTTTTCTGATTAAATCTTTAACCCATTCCGGCGTTAAGTGATATATTTTATAAACCATAACTTTCACCCATCCTTTAAAGCTTATATTTTTTGCCAGTTGATTAAGCAAATGGAAATTTTCACCGTTAATTTCTATTGCCTGGGTTAAGTGGTGCTTTGCATGAAAATACTCTTTAAATGGCTGCTTATTTTCAACCCAACTACCTTCAAAGTGGTGAGTCGCAAAGTTTGGCAGTAAGTCCAAGCAAAAATATTCAGCGGGGTAAATATGTATGTTGTGTTTGCCGTCATTGCCTATTTGCAGTGCGTTGTAGTTTGGGTCTATACCAAATTCATCAGCCAAGCTTTTTTCTCACCTTAGCTACAACCCCTTTTATCCCCCCATGCTTCAGCTCATCCCAAGCCAAAAAAAACAAACTTACCTTATCGCCAAGCCACGTCCCCAATAACTTTCTAAGTTTTTTCTTCCTGTCCATAGCTTTACGTTGTCGGTCGGTAAACCATGAGGCGTTAAAGTGGTGTATAGAGTAAGTGTTGTCAGAGAAACCTTGTTCGCCAAAAAAGCCCGTGGGTGAAAAGTAATCACTAGGAAAGAATGTAATACCTTGAATACTTTGCTTTTGATTATTTTGTTTCAGGCCAAGACCTACCAATATCTTGGTGTCTCTTTGTGGGCATGGCATGAAATCGAAACTACCATCAGGTTTAATAAAAGGAGAGTGTTCGTAATTTTTTCGCAGTTTGGTGATAATCGGATGATGAGCAATCGCACCAAAACCAAGTCCTGTGGCGATAGAGTTACTCTGCCCCAGCTCAAAACCCATAAAACCATCTAAAGTAAGCAAATTGTCTAACGGCTTGAGCAGCTCGACATCTATATCAAGATAAATACCACCTTGCTCTTCCACTATTTTTAAACGAAAAAAGTCTGATACAAAAGCCCATTTTTTTTCTTGATAAGCCTGTTGCACAAACAGGTTGGCTGTTATATCGCAGTTGGACTCATCCCAACGAATGATTTCGTAATCAGGACAAAACTTTTCCCAGCTAGCCATACATTTCAGGGCTATTTCAGGAAGTGGGTTGTTACCAAACCAACAGTAGTGAATTTTTTTTGGTATCACTTCACCTTACTCCTCTACCTTTTTAGATGAGCGTATAAATAGCCCAACTCTGATTTTTCATTAACAATAGCTTCAACATGAAATGAATAAACCTCATCAGCAAAATCACCCGCTCATTCAGTTATAGTTTTTTTCAAAATATTTCCAAAACTGCTCAAAGCACTCTAAATCGTAATTTATATTACTATTACCATTTTCTTTAGCTTGGATTAAACGCTGCATCAATGCTAACGCCAAATAATACGACATGTTTTTCCAGGTTAAATTAAGGTCAAATAATAAGAACAATTCCTGCAAAGCTTGAATGTTATGTTCTGTAAAAGGCTCAACTGCAACATTAGAAGTAGGTCGATAGATGTGAGGTTCTATAAGCATATAAATAGGATCGTAGTAAAACACATAGTCCTGCGCATATTCCCAATCAATGAAATACACTTCATCGTTTCGTAATAACACATTGTTCTTTTGGGGGTCGCCATGACAGGGAATTAATGGAATTTTGTCCTCTATATGTCCAGTGGAAGCAATGGTAAGTAAACGGTTGATTATCGAATTATTATAACTATTAAAGCATTGCTTGAAATCTGCAATCAATTCTTTTGTTTCGAGCATTTTTAAATTTTCTTTATCTAACTCAGCAACATGTTCTTTTGTAGCATCTAATAATGCTTGTAATATTTGCTGGTGTTGAGCATCTGTTAACTGATCAAAAGGGACATGATCTATTAGATTTTCAGTAAAACAGTGGAGTTCATCATTACTATTTATAATGGGTGTTTGAAAAAAACGGCCGTAGTAATCATAAATTACTTTTAATTCATGGTACTTATGCTTATCTGCTAAAAAGTTAAGTACCAACTTCTCACTAAAAGAAAAAATCTTAACATCACCATTCACTGTTTTTAGAATTAAGTCTCCAGATAGTTTTTCCTGGGTGCCTCTTAACGTTAGAGTGTGTTTTAAAGGATATAAAACTAATTTAGTTAGAAACGATCTAGGTATATCATTTTCTTGCAAAAAACTTATAGTACATGGCTCTTGGTTTGCGTAGCCTTCCTTGCCGAGTGCCTTTAATGCTTTAAGCCTTTTGTGTGATAGGTAAGGTGCGTACGTTTTAAAAAAATAATATCGTCGCACAAAATCTATATATAAAAATAGTAATGACCTAAGTTTAGAATAAAACAACTAGAATATCCTTTTATATACACTTATAGCTTTTATATAATTTTTTTCAGACAGTATTTTTTGTGCCACTTTTACTAAATACGCTTTAATCGATTTCCTAAGGCTAAATATTTTTTTACTATAGCTACGCTGAGGGAGAAAGACTGCAATTTTTTTATTTGTATAAACTTCTCTATCAATAGGTTGTTCAAAAAAATAACCCTCTGAGCGATAGTAGCCGTTTAAAATATCTGCAACCTGTCGATCGTCTTTTAGCAGTGACTCACTAAACCAATTAAATTTTAGAAGTTTGGCTACATCGCTAAGCTGAGGGATATATTTTTCCTTAACACTAGGCTTTTGTACTTTACAGTGAAACAGTAATGAAAAAAAGAAATCATCTATTCTAGGAATAAATACGCCATTACAACTTGTTCTTCGGCTAAGCATTCTTTCAGCCCAAATTGTATTATAATAATTATCTCCTACATAACGCATATCAATAGAAATCTCTTCATTTTCTATAATAGCTTTACCCTTATAGGGATATTTATTATTTTGGTCGCTACCTATAGCAGATGCTAATCGCTGATAGTTATCTGTAAGAAAATCAATATCAAGCTCCTCATTTTTTGTTGGTAAAGTTTCGAAACTTCTTTGAACCAGGTAATTACTTGTGATGTTTAATATATCGAATAGCTCTTTATAACTTCCCCAACCTTCAGATCCTTCTAAGTCTTTATGAAGGGTGTCAATTGGACCTGTTTCACCTTTTATTGTTTTAGTATAAAGCTCAAGGCCTAAAAGTAAGGGAGCTTGGAAATAGAATTCAGAAATGTTGTTAGTTGAGTGTATAGCAAAGCTTTTGCCTGTTTTTTCCTTAACCCAAAGCCGATACTTATACTTTGCTTGCACGACAGCTGTATTAGATAGTTCTACCTTTCCAGAAACAGAGGGTAAGTAAGTATAACTAGGCTTATTGTCCTGAATAATAAACAGATGAAACTCAGGTTTTCCTATTTTCTCTAATATAGTTGTATTTACTTTATCTGTATTATTAATTGGTATTTCATAGAGTCTACAAGCATTTTTAATAAAATTACTTTTGTCCCAATGAACACGAACATCAAGCAATATATTAAAACGTTCACCTAAGTCTTTTCTTATATCGGCAATGAAATCCTTACCATCGTCCCAAACGATGAATAACGAATAATCAGGCCCAGCCACTGCTCCAAAATTATCAACCTGTTCATACATGCTTTGATACATTTATAATTACCTATTAATACGCATTATTTTATGTAGTTGTCCGCTATCTCTTAATTGTTTAATCACATTATGCCCGCCACTTTCCAGAGCATGTATCTTAATTCCTTTATACATCTTAATGTGGTTGGCATGGACAACATCTAAAGCATCATCTTTTCCAATATAAATCTGTATATTTCTTTTTAAATTATTAGAAATTAATAATGGAGCCAAGTCTAAAACCATTTTTCTATTAAATATATTTTTTATATGCATTTTAGTTATTTGTTTCCTCCACCTTCTATCGCTGTAACGTCTTCTTAATTTAGAGGATATAAATGTTTGAGGAGAAAAAGCAATAACAGATGTGCTAATGCCACCTAGATTTGTTAGCTCAGAAAACATGATGGCCGCAAATCCACCCATACTATTACCTACAAAGAAAATATGCTCAGGCTGTATTTCATGTACGATGGCTTCAATACATTTAACAGTCTCTTGAATATTATTTGAAGTACCTTTTAATCCTGATTGATACCAAGATTGTGAGAAATCACGAACAAATACCTTATTCTCATCAATAATCTTAGCTGAGTTATAAAACTCAAAGGGTGGCATGCCAATTCTCGCATTTATGCCACCAAAAAAAATGTATAACATATTACTTTTATTATTAAATTCTTTAATTATTGATTGTTTCATAGAAAAATTTTCTTAACTTAACTTTAATTGTTGGAATTTATCAAAATAGAGCCTTTTTATGAAACAAGCCCAATGCTGTACTATCGATGCCAAAATGCTTATATACTATAATCCATAATATAATGTTCCGAATAACGATTGAGAAGGCGGTAGCAAGTGCAGCACCGATAGCTCCATAGATAGGGATTAAAGCTGCGTTTAGGGCTATATTAATGATGGTAGCCACAACCATTGTTGTTAAAGACAGTTTTTCTAAACCCGCCATATTTAAAATACGTCCAGACGTTCCAAAGAACGCATTTATAAATTGTGACATAGCAAGAACAAGTAGAATAATATAGCCGCCAACAAAGCTTTCACCGAAAAAGAGCAATAATATTTCTTTCCCAAAAAACGCAAATAGAAGCAGTGCAGGCAAGGCTAACAACATGCTGGCTCTTGCACTCATTACTGAAAGGTGAGCTAACTTATCAACTCTATTTTGTGTATGATATCTAGCCATATATGGCATTGTCATAGATGCTACTGCAGTAAGCCCTAAGGTTGTTAGCGCAGCACCTTGAAAGGCTATTCGATATAAACCCACTTCGGTTTCATTACCTAGCATGCCAAGCATTAATATGTCTGTTTGACTGTTAATAATTAAAACACCTTCAAGAAGGCTCAAAGGAATTATACTTTTAAACCATTCCCTTTTTTTATATTCCATCGCTTGCAAGCGGTTAACTTCTCTAGGCTTTTCTTTTAATAACAATCCGGCGCCTATGACAAATGCAAAAACCGTCGCAACAACACTATATAAAACTGCGTCAAAGGCTTCTAGTCCAGCCTCGCTATAGTACCACGCCAGACTTATCATCCCTATCATAAGGAGAGGTCGAATAAGGCTTTCTGGTAGCTGGCCTATTATGATTTTACGAAGTCCTTGCAAGGCAGCGCCACGCAAGCTGTTTAATGCAATGAAAGGGATGGAAACTAGTGCCAGAAGATAAGAGTTTTTCTCAAGTAGACTAGAGTTATTTGGTATTAAAAAAATGTAGCCTATACAGAAAGCTATGATAACTACAGACAAGCTTAGAGATATTGAGTTTGTCCATGCCCAAAGCCCTTTCATCAACCCCCAAGCTTTATTTGCCTCAGCTTTGGCGGTTTCTCTAATTACAAGGGTTGTCATGCCGAACTGTGCAGGAACAACAAGAAGCGCTATAAGAGCAAATATATAGGTATAAATGCCAAACTGTTCAATGCCCAAGGCTCTTGTTAAAACCACAGAACTGATTAGGCCTAATCCTGTACTGATAACTTTAATGCCAAGCACACCAATACCGCCTCTTAATAACTGAGACTTATCGCTATTACCTTTAAGTTTATCTATTAAGTATTTGAACAATTACTTACCTTTACTCACGAAATACCACGACGATTAGTTATATTGTTGAAATAACCAAGACATAGACACAACCTTGCAATATTACTCATCCTTATGTATTTCAGCATATAGCTTAACAGCGAAGCACCGCGCAATGCGACCAGCGCCGACAACGGAATAAAGACAATCCCCCACGCAAAGGTAAAGAACTGCATTTGCGTAAAACTATCGCGGTTCAGACACAACACCACGGCTGTAATCAGCGCGATAATTATCGATAAGCTGGCCGTTAGACTATTTGCCCAAAACCACAGGTCACGCATTTTGCCCCATTCTTGCTTCACTTCGGCTTTGGTGGTTTCACGCACAATCAATGAAGGCAAGCCGAACATGGCAGGTATAGCCAGGATAGAAACAATGGCTAGCACATAGGAGTAAATGCCGTATTGTTCGGGGCCAAGCACACGCGCCAATACAACGGCGGTGAGTAGGCTAAAGCCAAGGCCAAATACCTTTATAGCGATGTTTACCATGCTGCCGCGCATAAGGGACGACTTGAGGCTTTTGCCTTTGAATTGGGATAAAAGGGAAGAGAGCATTTATTTAATTAAAACCGCAATAGTATTTCTATACTGCAATTTACCTGCGCTATCGAACACATCACATTGCATAGTATGCAGTCCGCGGTACTTTGTGGATTCATTAATCTTAAACGAGTTGCTTTGTATATAAGGTGATGGATTTTTCCCTAAGCATGGCCACCACCAGTTTCTATTCTCCAGTTATGCTGTTCAGCATATTGAATAGCGTCTTCAATTTCTTTTGTTGTCTTCTTGTTATCGGTTGTCAAGTGACAACCGAGTTAGGCGTGTTCGAGTTAGGCGTGTTGTTTTTTTTATAAATTATGTAAACGTTTTTTGTAACAATTAACGTCGTTTAACGTCGTTGAGTGCGTTTTTTTAGAGTTTAATCGTACCTAAAAAGCACGCTACCGCCCTTAGGTTTAGGCTCCTAAAGTGCCGGTAACGATACAGTTTTGTGGGTTTGTACTTGTGTTGTTACAGCTTGTAATGCTTTGAAACTGTGCCTAAAGCATTGAGTGCAAGTACTAGACTTGTAAGGGGAGTAAAAGATTCCCTGTACTCGTATG
>Ga0209075_1004135_pt1 | contig 11733 bp, 11 predicted proteins | sample Stecom2011_FD_187523 | JGI IMG/M metagenome (GOLD analysis project Ga0209075, IMG submission 187523) | Agricultural soil microbial communities from Utah to study Nitrogen management - Steer compost 2011 (SPAdes) (version 2) | ecosystem: Environmental > Terrestrial > Soil > Agricultural land...
AAGCAGCACAGAAGGTTTAGGGAGCAATTGTTCATATCCAATTCTTGACGAAAATGGAATTATTCATTATGTAGTTGGATTAGGAAATGGAGTTCATATAAACCCAGATGGAAACAGGAAAGCATATCTACAAATCGATCCAAAACAAAGTAAAATCATCTCAAAAGAAGAGGAAATTGCTCGAGTTGGACATTTAATCATCCAAGAAATACTAACAGATGATTTTATGTATTTAAAACTAACTAGAGGGCTTTCAAACACATACATTTTAGGCCTAGATAGAAAGACAGGAAAAGTTGCATTTGAAACAGATAAACTAAAAAACAGATTAGGTTCTGGTTACGATCCATTTTTATTAAATGGCGATAGAATTATTGATGTTTCAGCCAAAGGTGTTCATATATACAACGCTCGAACAGGTGAAGAAATTAAAACAATCAGCTATAAAAACATTGGAGTTGGAAAGTTTAGGAATCAAGTTGTTTTTAACCAAGGCTTTATTCTTTTAGGTACAAAAGGTGTTGCTTTTATAGATAATAATGGTGAAGTAAAAAACAAGTTTGAAGACATTGGAAGAATTCGTGACTTAGTAATTAATGACAATGAAATCTGGCTTCTTGAAAAGAAAAGATTAATAAGAATGTCCACCAATCCGATTTCGTTAATAAGCGAAGTTAGTTTCAAACGAAATGAGGAGTTGTTTTTTAGTGATACAGGGTCTGCCAATGCAAAGCTTAACACAGACAACAACCAAATTTTAATTACAAAAGTAAACTAGAAAAGACTATTTTATTTCTATAAACACTAGAATATAACTTCAGTGATCAATCATCTATTTTTAAAAACAGATTAAAAACAACACCAATACTAAGTCAAGTCTACTGAATACTAATTGACTATTGCCAAAGTGTTTTTAGAAAAATATATTTGTTGTATAATTTCCTGCTACAATTGCCTTAAGCACAATGCAATAGGAGGTGTTAAGGAAAACACAATTCTTATCTTTAAACAAATAAGTTATGGAAAAAGAAACTAATACAAATTTCGAAACAGAAGTATCCACTTCTATAGTTCAAGAAGGGAAAACAATAGCAATTATATCATACATTACGATTTTCGGTATTTTGATTGCCTTTATAATGAACAATGAAAAGAAAAACTCATTTGCGGCCTACCACATTAGACAGTCATTAGGGTTAGGTCTTACTGGCTTGGCATTATCAGTCATTAACGTCATCCCCATCTTAGGATGGTTAGTTTCTATACTTGGTTCTATTTTCCTTATTGTTTTATGGGTAATGGGATTAATTAGCGCTTTAAATGGACAAGAAAAGCCAGTTCCCGTTTTAGGCGATAAATATCAAGAATGGCTAAAAGGCATTTAAACTATATGAAAGTCTAGTGTTAAACTTAGGGGTTATCGATTGTTTAAATTTAAAAAGCGAGAAAAATTTCTCGCTTTTTTTGTGTCTATTATATCCTCCTCAAATCAAAGTGCGATAAAGTCTTTCTTCAACTTTTCGCATCAACTTTGAGAGTGATTTACTTTATCACCTCTGCATAAAGATCGAAGTCCTCTGCGGCAGTTATTTTTACATTAAAGAATTCTCCAGTTCGTAAATAATCATCCTCAGCATTAATCAACACTTCATTATCCACGTCAGGACTATCAAACTCGGTTCTTCCAACAAAATACCCTCCTTCTTTTCTATCGATCATCACAAGGTATTCTTTTCCAATTTTCTGTTGGTTTAGCTCCCATGAAATTTGTGATTGAATTTCCATAATCTCATTCGCTCGTTCCATTTTCACTTCTTCGGGTACATCATCCTCGAGATTATAGGCATGAGTATTTTCCTCGTGACTGTAGGTAAAACAACCCAACCGTTCAAATCGCATTTCTTTAACCCATTCTTTTAGAGTATTGAAGTCCTCCTCTGTTTCACCTGGATATCCAACAATTAATGTTGTTCTGATCGCCATATTTGGAACAGCAGCTCTAAACTCTTGCAGTAGCTTTGTGGTCTTAGCCTTAGTTGTTCCTCGGCGCATGGACTTCAAAATAGAATCTGAAATATGTTGTAGAGGGATATCGAGATAATTACAAATTTTTGGCTCCTCACGCATTACTTCTAGAACGTCCATTGGAAAACCAGTCGGGAATGCGTAGTGCAAACGTATCCATTCGATGCCTTCTACTTTAACTAATTTTCGAAGCAATTCGGCTAGATTACGTTTTTTATAAAGATCTAATCCGTAGTAGGTTAAATCTTGAGCAATTAAAATCAATTCTTTAACTCCTTTGGCTGCAAGTTTTTCGGCCTCCATCACTAAATCTTCCATTGGAGTGCTTCTGTGTTTTCCACGCATAATTGGAATAGCACAAAATGAACAAGGACGATCACAACCTTCGGCTATTTTAAAATAAGCATAGTTTTTAGGAGTTGTAGTAACTCGTTCACCAATTAATTCGTGTTTATAATCAGCTCCCAAAGCTTTTAACAAAGCAGGAAGTTCGGTAGTTCCAAAGTATTCATCAACATTTGGAATTTCCTTTTGCAGGTCTGGTTTATATCTTTCTGAAAGACAGCCAGTAACAAAAACTTTATCTACTAAACCTTCTTCTTTCTTTTGAACATAGCCTAAAATTGTATTAATGCTTTCTTCTTTGGCATTATTAATAAACCCACAAGTGTTTATCACTACAATATTTCCTTCTTCTTCGTGGACCACCTCTTTATTGCTCGCACGTAGCTGGCCCATTAAGACTTCACTATCGTAAACGTTCTTTGAGCAACCTAAGGTCACTACATTAATCTTGTTCTTTTTTAAGGATTTAGTACGCATCTTTTGAATTTTAAAAGCGTGCAAAGATACAATCATTTTAGTCTAGATCAGCAAACTATGAAGAAAGCTTGAAATACACAATACAATCAAAAAAGGAAAATACGTCTTTGAAGCACTGCCAACTTTTTTAAGTACCTTTGCAACGCTTAAAAAACAATGATTCATGAAAAATTTATCCTTCCTATTAGCCTTCCTTTGTGCTGGCTTTTTGTATTCGCAAAAAACAATGACACCTGAACTTCTATGGCAGGTGAAAAGAGTGAGCCCTGTTGGAATTTCACCAGACGGAGAAGTTCTTTTTTACAAAGTTACAATTCCAAATATGGAAAAAAACAGCTTTGAATCGAAGTATTACGCAATGCGAGTTGAAGGTGGGAATTATGCCGAAGTAACAAAAGAAGAAGTAAATGTAGTAGACAAAAATCTTTCGCCAGACGGTAAGCACTTGCTTTTTCACAAAGCAGTTCATGTTAATGACGTAATGGGAAAAGACCTTTACAAAGACTTACCTGAAAGTGACGTTTACGTTTATACTTCACTAGATTATAGACATTGGGACACCTATAACGACGGCAGCTACAATCACGTTTTCTACAAAGACCTAAAAACGGGCGCTGAAGTTGATATAACTCCAAAACAACCATACTATACTCCACAAGCTCCTTTTGGTGGCGATGAAGATTATACCTGGGATCCAAAGGGTGAAAATATTTACTACGTTAGTAAAAAAGTTGCAGGAACCGAGTATGCTACTAGCACAAACACCGACATTTATAAATACAATTTAGAAAGTCGTAAAACCGAAAATATCACTATAGACAATAAAGGCTATGATACCAATCCTGCTTTCTCAAGCAAAGGTGTTCTTGCTTGGTTGCAAATGAAAACCGAAGGATATGAAGCAGATAAAAACGATATTATAGTTTTAGAAAACGGTGTAAAACAAAACTTAACTGCACATTGGGATGGAACAGTATTTTCGTTTTTGTGGGCAAAAAACAATAAAGAAATTTACTTCACTGCTCCAATAGATGGAACAATCCAACTTTTTAAAGTTGATTACCCAGGTAAGACTAGAAAAATGCCATCAATTGAGCAACTTTCTAAAGGACAGTTTGACGTAACAGGAATTGTGGCTGAAAACAACGGCAAGTTGATTGTTACAAGAACAGATATGAATCACGCTTCCGAAATCTTTTCATTTGATTTAAAAAAGAAAACTTTCGCACAGCTCACTCAAGCCAACTTTGAATTATACAACAGCCTAGATTTACCACAAGTTGAGAAGAGATATGTAACCACTAAGGATGGAAGTAAAATGCTTGTTTGGGTTATACTTCCTCCAAACTTCGATAAAACAAAGAAGTATCCAACCCTTCTTTACGCTCAAGGAGGGCCTCAATCTCCACTTTCACAGTTTTACTCCTTCCGTTGGAATTTCCAATTAATGGCTTCAGAAGGTTATATTATTGTAGCTCCAAACAGACGAGGGATGCCAGGCCATGGTGTAAAATGGAATGAAGAAATTAGCGGAAACTGGGGCGATGGTGCCATGCAAGATTATCTTGATGCAATAGATGAAGTTTCTAAAGAATCTTATGTCGATAAAGATCGTATTGGAGCTATAGGAGCAAGTTTTGGTGGATATTCTGTTTTCTGGTTAGCTGGAAATCACGATGGCAGATTCAAATCGTTTATTTCTCATAATGGAGTGTTTGACACAAGAGCAATGTATGGTACTACAGAAGAGCTATTTTTCGTAAACCATGATATGGGTGGTGCTTATTGGGAGAAAGATAATAAAACAGCTCAAAAGGCTTTTAATGAATATAATCCTGTAAACTACGTTGGAAAATGGGATACTCCTATCCTTATTATCCAAGGAGGAAAAGATTATAGAGTTCCAATCGAGCAAGGTTTGGGTGCTTTCCAAGCAGCGCAACTACAAGGAATTAAGAGTAAATTATTATTTCTTCCGAATGAAAACCACTGGGTGCTTCAACCGCAAAATGCTATTGTTTGGCAACGTCAATTTTTCAACTGGTTAAAAGAAACTTTATAATCAAAGAAGATTAAAACTTATGAAAAAAACTCTAATAGTCTCTGCATTAATAGCTTTAATTGGCTGTAATTCATCTAAAAACAAAAAGGAAGCAGAAAATAGCTCTAACGATAATACAACTGAGACTACCCTAGTGAATAAAGAAGAATTGAATCAGACAGTTCCTTATGAAGAGTCCATCTTACTTTTGGGAAAAGTTGATCGAGATGGATTAAAAATGGATGCTTTTCAAGAATGGTTCACTCCAGGGTATGAAGAGTATAAGCCAAACCCTGAAGTAATGGAAAAGCTAAAACCATTACTAAAAGACGTTCAAATAACTGTTTTTATGGGCACTTGGTGCGAGGACAGTCATAGAGACGTTCCTAATCTTTACAAGATTTTAGACGAAGCAAATTTCGATGAAAAAAACCTTAGTGTCTATGCCACTTCTGAAGAAAAAACAACGCCACAAGATTTTGAAAAAGACAAAGACATTATTCAGGTTCCAACAATTATTTTCTATAAAGACGGAAGTGAAATCAACAGAATCGTTGAGTATAGCTTTTATACTTTAGAACAAGATATGCTTGATATTTTAAGTGGTAAAGATTACAAACACGCTTATTTTGAATAAGTGAATATTAAAATTGAAGATTGAATTTCCTTTTGAAGTAATTAAGAGATGATAATAACAAAAACAAGAGAAGAAATAGAATTAATGCGGGAAAGTGCATTAGTAGTATCCCGAACTTTAGGGATGTTGGCAAAAGAAATAAAACCTGGAATTACAACAAACAAGCTGAATGATATGGCCGAAGAATACATTCGGTCTCAGGATGCAATCCCTGGTTTTTTAGGCTTATATGATTGTCCTTCCACACTTCTAACTAGTGTAAATGAAGCTGTAGTTCATGGTCTTCCAACAAACGTTCCTTTAAAAGAAGGTGACATTGTTTCTGTAGACTGTGGTGCTATTAAAAACGATTTCTACGGAGATCATGCTTACACTTTCGAAGTAGGAGAAGTAAATCCAGAAACCAAGAAATTACTTCAAATCACTAAGGAATCACTTTATGTCGGTATTCGCGAATTAAAAGTTGGAAATCGTGTTGGTGATGTAGGCTATGCAATTCAAAACTACTGCGAAGCTCATGGCTATGGGGTTGTTCGCGAATTAGTAGGTCACGGTATTGGCCGAAAAATGCACGAAGATCCAGAAATGCCAAACTACGGAAGACGCGGAAGAGGAAAGAAATTCGTTGAAGGAATGACTGTTGCTATCGAGCCAATGATTAACCTTGGCACTCACAGAGTGAAACAATTAAGCGATGGCTGGACAATAGTTACCTTAGATGGTCGACCAAGTGCACATTTTGAACACAATATCGCCATTGTTGATGGCAAACCAGAATTGCTTTCTACATTTGACTATGTATACGAAGCTCTAGGTATTGAAAGCAATGAGGAAGAGGAGTTTAGAATGAAAAATCTTTCTTAAGAACTACAAATTTATCTCCCTTACAGAAACACCTCACAGACTTTAAACCCTGTGAGGTTTTTATAGGATTAGAAACAGAAGTAATGTTCAAAAAAATTCTAAATACTATTCCAAGACCATTACTCATTCAACTGAGTATTATAGGCCGACCAGTTCTGGCTTTTTTCTATAAGGGAAGCAAATTCACTGATCCGATTGACGGTAAGTCCTACCGCAAGTTTCTACCTTATGGATATGAAACGCTTCGAGAAAATGTGCTTTCACCTGGCACACTTTCTTTGGAACGACACAGGCTTTTATGGTTGTATCTTCAGAATGAAACAAACTTCTTTACAGGTAATTTAAAAACTCTTCACTTTGCCCCTGAACAAGCGTTTTATAAACGTTTCAGAAAGATGAAGAACCTTGATTATATTACCACAGATTTAAACTCTCCTATTGCCGACGTGAAAGCAGATATCTGCGATCTTCCATTTAAGAATAATGAATTTGACTTTATTATTTGCAATCATGTATTAGAGCATATTCCCGACGACACCAAAGCCATGCAAGAGATATTTAGAATACTGAAACCTGGGGGCACAGCTATTCTACAGGTGCCTTATGAAGCAAATAGAGAACACACGTTTGAAGATGATAGCATAACCGATCCTAAGGAACGTGCGAAAATATTTGGCCAATACGACCATGTGAGAGTCTATGGAATGGATTATTTTGAAAAACTAAAATCCATTGGTTTTAATGTTGAAGCTGTTGATTATACCAAAACATTAAATCAAAAAGACATTGAAAGGTATAGTTTGGCTAAAGGCGAGCTTATTCCTGTTTGTAGAAAGTCAATCGACTAATCTACGTTTAAATCCATTTGTGATAAACAATCTACTTGTATTGGTCGAATCGGTATAAGTTAGATAAGCTTCAATACCCGATAACTTTTGGAGAAGGTCTTTAGATTTTTCAAAACCAAGCGCCATAAAAGCAGTAGCATAAGCATCAGCTTCTCCACAGGTTGGAGCTATTACAGTAGCGCTTGTAACATCACTCATTTCTGCAGAACCTGTCAATGGATTTATTGTATGAACGTACTTTTTTCCTGTAATAGAATCTACTCTAAACTTGCGGTAATTTCCAGACGAAGCTAAGCCCATATTAGTTAGTTTAACAGCATCACCATAGGTTCGATCTTCCAATTCAGAATCTGGAGTTTCAATCCCAATTATCCATTCTTGATTTTTCTCAAGGTTCTTTCCTTTTGCAAGAATTTCGCCTCCTAACTCTATCAAGTAGTTTGTAATTCCACGAGACTCTAAGTACTTTCCTATATAATCTAAACCTGATCCTTTAGCAACAGCATTAAAATCGAAATAGATATGAGGTGACTCTTTAAAAATAGTTCCATCTTCGTTTAATTTGACTTTTTGAAAGCCAACAAATTGCATTAAAGAATCTAATACAACAGTATCAATATTATTTAGATAATCAGTGTCTCCAAAACCATAGGCATTGCGTAACACACCAACTGTGGGATCAAAATACCCATTTGTTTTTTCATATACTCCTTTAGATATATTAAAGGCTTCGATAAAAATATCATCTACTACAAGAGCAGAATCGCCTTTATTGATTTTAGATATGTCACTATCGTGAATATAAGTACTCACAGATTGATTTATAGCAGCCACAGCCGAGTCTATCCCCTTCTTGACCTCTATATCTTTAGAGGAGAAGAACTGCACGTTATAGGTAGTTCCAAATGCATCTCCAGAAAGATACTTTAAACTTGAAGTCTCCTTTGCACATGAAGACACAATAAACACAGAAAGTAATACAACTATATATCTCATTTTATTTCTTGTAGGCCGTTATAAACCATCGTATAATCTTCGTTCTTTATCACGGGTTTACCAAAATCAGATCCGTGTCCTAATCCTACACCAGCATAATATGTTTTTGCTTCGAATTTATCAGCGTGATCTTTCACAATTTTCATAAGTTGTGGATCATACGCATCTACTTCATCAGGATATGAAATTGCTCTAACAACTATGAAATGCATTTCTTTATTCTTTTGAACAACAAACTGAGGATCTTTTTTTAGTTCAGAATTAACTCCCAGAAATTCAAATCCGTCTTCTTCTAAATTTTTACCAACGATATTCATCGCCAGGTTGTGTAGTTCTTGCTCTGTTAGTTCTTCTGCCATTATTCAAGTATTAATCTGAAACAAGTTATAATAAAAAAAACCGCTTCAAAAATACTGAAGCGGTTTATTTGGATAATATACTTTTTAACTTCCGAAATCGTCGAAGCGAATATTTTCATCTGGGATTCCAAAGTCTTCACCCATTTTTTGGACCGCTTGGTTCATCAAAGGAGGTCCACAGAAATAAAGTTCAATATCTTCTGGAGTTTCATGGTGATTTAAATATTGATCTATCACAACTTGGTGAATAAACCCAACAAACCCATCTCCTTCTTCATCATTGATATCTTTCTTGATTTTCCAATTGTCTTCTGGAAGGGGTTCAGAAAGGGCTAAGTAGAATTTAAAGTTAGGGAATTCGTCAGCAAGTTGCTTAAAGTGATCTAGATAGAATAGCTCTCTTTTTGAACGACCTCCATACCAGTATGTAACTTTTCTATTAGTTTTTAATGTTTTGAATAGGTGGTATAAGTGTGAACGCATTGGTGCCATACCTGCTCCACCTCCAACATACAGCATCTCTGCCTCAGAATGATTAATAAAGAATTCACCGAATGGACCTGAAATGGTAACCTTATCTCCTACCTTACAGTTGAAAATATAAGATGATGCGATACCTGGGTTAACACTCATCCAATCTCCTTTTGCTCTATCAAATGGTGGAGTTGCCACACGAACGTTAAGCATAATCTCACGTCCTTCAGCAGGGTAAGAAGCCATTGAATAGGCACGCTCAACAGTTTCAGTGTTCTTCATTACTAAAGGCCACAATTTAAACTTATCCCACTCATCTTGGAATTTGTCTGGAGTATCATGCTCTTCAGGGTGAGCAGTGATATCCATATCAGCAAATTTAATTTCACAAGGTGGAATTTCAATTTGAATATACCCACCAGCTTTGTAGTTCATATCTTCAGGAACTTCAACTACAAATTCTTTAATAAACGATGCAACGTTATAGTTTCTAACAACAGTAGCCTCCCATTTCTTAATTCCGAATATTTCTTCTGGAATGGTGATTACCATATCTTGTTTAACTCTAACCTGACAAGAAAGTCGAATTCCTTCTTGTAATTCTTTCCTTGTAAAGTGTGGGGTTTCTGTTGGAAGAGCTTCACCTCCGCCTTCTAAAACGTGACATTCACATTGAATACAAGTTCCACCTCCACCACAAGCTGAAGGAAGGAATATTTTTTCACCTCCCAAAGTTGATAGTAAAGTACCTCCACTTGCTACCTCAATAACTTTTTCGTCATTAATGGTAATTTTAACTGGCCCAGAAGGTGATAGCTTTTCTTTGGTAAATAAAAGTAATGCTACCAATAACAGAATCAATATTAATAACGAAACGACAGTTACGGTAATTACTCCAACAGTGCTAATTTCTAAAAACATACTATTACTTTGTTAAGGTTGAAACATCAGAAACACTTAGTTTTGCATCTCCGTCTGTTTTTTCAGTATTATCTTTTTGAATATATTCATTTTGTGAACCTACTTGGGTTTCAACTTCAGCTGCTGGTGCTTCATCTCCATCTGTCAACATTCCTCCGAAACTCATAAACCCAATAGCCATTAACCCTGTTATAATAAAGGTAATTCCTAAACCTCTTAATGCAGGTGGCACATTTGAATAACGTATTTTTTCACGGATTGCAGCAATAGCAAGAATTGCTAAAAACCATCCAATTCCAGAACTAAACCCGTAGTTAAGAGCAAGTCCAAATGTTTCAATTTCTCTAGACTGCATGAATAATGATCCTCCTAAAATTGCACAGTTTACAGCAATAAGTGGAAGGAAAATCCCCAAAGAATTATATAGAGAAGGAGAGAATTTCTCAACTACGATTTCAACTAATTGCACCATTGTAGCAATGGTAGCAATGAAAAGAATAAATGAAAGGAATCCTAAGTTATAGTCAGCATATTCGGGGCCTAACCAAACCAGAGCTCCGTCCTTTAGTAAATACTGGTCAAGCAGCCAGTTTAAAGGCACAGTAACTGTTAACACGAAAATAACAGCAGCACCAAGACCAACAGCGGTCGCTACTTTTTTAGAAACAGCAAGATAAGAACACATTCCTAGGAAAGTGGCAAATATCATGTTGTCAATAAATATCGATTTAAAAAATAACTCTATATGTTCCATTTGTTATGAGTATTCAGTTTACAGAATAAATTGCAGTTAAGTAATATCGCCACAAATTGTTTCTGATAATTTTGTTATTCTTCAATAAGGTCTTTGTTTCTTGTTCGCTGGACCCAGATAATAATTCCAATTACAATAAGTGCCATTGGAGATAACAACATAAAACCGTTGTTTTCATATCCTAACGCATAAAGTCCAGTTTTTTCGATTGGATCACCAAGAACTTTATATCCTAAAAGAGTACCAGAACCTAGCAACTCTCTAAAGAAACCAACAATTACTAGAATTAATCCGTATCCTGCTGCGTTTCCAATACCGTCTAAAAGAGAACGCCATGGATTGTTACCAAGAGCAAAGGCTTCAAATCGCCCCATAATAATACAGTTGGTAATAATTAATCCGATAAATACGGAAAGTTGTTTACTCAGTTCGTAGGCGTATGCTTTCAAAACTTGGTCAACCATAATCACCAAAGAAGCAACTACAATTAACTGAACAATAATTCTAATCTTACTTGGTATGATGTTTCTCATTAAAGAAATCACCACGTTCCCAATGGCCATAACAGCTATAACTGATACTGCCATTACAATCGACGCTTTTAACTGAGCGGTAATTGCTAGTGCTGAACAAATCCCTAAAACTTGAATAGTAATTGGGTTGTCATCCGTTAACGGGTCTAATATTAACTTACTATCTTTTCTTGATAAAAGTGCCATACTATAGTTCTTTGTTTAAATTTTTCAAATGAGGAATGTACATTGCCACGTCCTTCTTAATCATAGCTGCAATACCATCACCAGTAATAGTTGCACCAGCTAAAGCATCAACTTTTTGGTCGTCTTTTCTTTCGTTTGATGGATCGTTATTTCCTTTTGCAACATCAACTCCAACATAAACTCCATTCTTCATTACTTGTTCCCCTTTGAAAGGGTCCATAAAGTAACGTTCTTTAATATTAGCTCCAAGTCCTGGAGTTTCACCAGCGTGAT
>Ga0209075_1004136_pt1 | contig 11730 bp, 13 predicted proteins | sample Stecom2011_FD_187523 | JGI IMG/M metagenome (GOLD analysis project Ga0209075, IMG submission 187523) | Agricultural soil microbial communities from Utah to study Nitrogen management - Steer compost 2011 (SPAdes) (version 2) | ecosystem: Environmental > Terrestrial > Soil > Agricultural land...
ATAATCAAAGGAATAGCAATGATTATAAAGACTGCAATAAGTATCTTTTTTAGTATTTTCATTTTATTTAAGTAAGTATTTATGGTTGTACAAAGTAGTATTTTCTAATTAAGAATTATTCTATTTCAATCGCTCTAGCTTCCCTTTGCGTTTAACCAAATTCTTATAATCCCATTGGGTTTCTTTTGATTTTTTGAGCCAGCGTTGTACATCTTCGGTACTAACCTCAGAGATTTCGTTATAAAAAACAGAAGCGTCTTTAAACTTTTTTCCCCTAATCCCTAATTTTTCTTCTTCAAAATCTGCTCCGCTCCAAAACATCAACCGAATTCCGAGTTTTTGCTTACTATATCCCACTATCGGATTTCCTTCTAAAAACCAAACTGGATGTGCGTGCCAAATTTTACTTTCGGCTTCGGGCAAGTAATCATTTATTTGTTGCGCTAAGACATCACAAATAGCTTTGTGGTTATGGAGCAATTCATTGTTATATTTTTGGACATCCGGATTCATTGCTTAACCTTCAAGTAGTTCTTTTAATTTGCTTAATGCCTTTGGATAGGTTGTATTGAAATAATCCATATACTCCTCTATTATATCTATTTCTACTGTTACTGTTGTAATTTCGTTGCGCTCTTCAAAAGAATAATTTTCTAATCCACCTGCCCATTTTTCGACTTCTTCTCCTGTGGTAATCTCTGTTTCTCCTTTTAAAATCCCATAAGATCGAATAGATACAAATTTATTTGGAATATTCTCTGCAATTTCTGCAATCATTCCTCCTTTTTCTCCGTTTTCGTCTGTTCCGGCAAATAGAATTTTTGTACCTTTTTCCCAATTGCCTTCAAAGGTTGAGGTTGGATTAAATTCGGCTGCCCAAGTTTCGTAATTAAGTTTATCATCCAAACCGAGCATGGTTCTGTAAACTTTTTGTACGGGAGCTTGAATATCTATTTTAAATTGCTTTGTTTTCATAGATTATTTTTCTATCATTCATTATTTTGGTTCGCAAAATTTATCATCCAACACACCCCAAACTTATCTACAAAAGAACCAAAATAATCGCCCCAAAACATATTTTCTAGAGGCATTTCTATTTTGCCTCCGACCGAAAGTTCGTTAAAAATTCTATCTGCTTCTTCACGACTATCAGGTGATACCGAAATATAGTTATTGTTACCTTGTTTAAGTATATGCCCTTGGCTCGGAAGACAATCAGAAGCCATCAAATACTGACCATTTCCGATAGGTAATCCTACGTGCATTATTCTGTTTTTTTCGTTCTCAGGCAAATCATCTGTGCCTGGAGCCTGATTCATTTTTTGGATAAATAATTCCCCTCCGAATACGGATTGATAAAATCGGAACGCTTCTTCAGCATTTCCGTCAAAGTTTAAATACGGATTTAATGTCATAATTATTTAGGAGTTAAGAGGTAGGGTTTTAAAATTGTAATCCTCAATTGATTAATAACTATGACAAAAATAAACCAGGAAAATAAAAACAAACTTGTCATAAGACAAGAAATGAAAAAATGCATTAAATTTCTTTTCGGATTCTACTGAAAGATGTATCGGTAATACCTAAATAACTAGCAATGTGTTTTAAGGGCGAGTGCAATACAATCTGGGGTTTTTCTTTCATCAAGTTTTCGTACCGATCTTTGGCAGATGTAGTAATGATTTCTAAAGAACGTTGCTTGAATTGAAATAGTTTTCCGGTCATCCATAAGCGTCCCCATTCTGAAAAACCCGGAATAGAATGATAGAGTTCTTGAAAAGTTTCAAAATCTATTTTCCAACACACACAATCGGTAATAGCCTGAATATTTTCTTCGGAGGGAATTCGCTGAAACAAAGAAAGAACCTCTATAACAAGTTCACAATCTGAAAAAAAATCGGTGGTAATATCATTTCCATTATAATCATAGGCAAAAGAACGCATCAAACCATTTTCAAGAACCAGATAACTATTGGCTGTTTCTCCTTTCTTTAAGACAAACTCTCCTTTCTTTAACGTTATTTTTCGGTGAGCATTAATTATTTTCTCTAGCATTTCAGAGCTAATTAACGGATGCTGATAAACTTGATGAAGGAGCTGGTTTTTCATTCTTTTGCTGGTTTATGCCGAAAAGCTGTTTTACACCGAACCTTTCTCGACATAATTTTTAAAATTATTCAAAATATCTGACCAGCGATCGTGTTGACTTTTCACGGGTTTATCTATATCTTTTTCAAAAGTAGTTTCGATTCGAGTAGCTCCATCAAGATTTTCGAAAACAGTACGAACTTCACGACCATCTTGAAGTGTGTACGATATAGCTTTACAAGGTATTACATTATCAAAAACAGCTTTTATCTCAAAGCATGAACTTCCGTCTATTGCTTCCATTTTGGCAGAATACTTACCTCCATTTTTAATGTCACATTCTACATGCGTACACCTCCAACCCGGTGAAAAAATATACCATTGCGAAATGTGTTTAGACTGAGTATATAAGTCCCACACGATTGAAGTATTCTCAAAAATAGTAGTGCTAACTGTAATTGTACTCATAATTATTCATTTTGTTTTTGATGTCCCTAAATTACTAAAAAAAAGAGTATAAAATAAATTTAGTACACAAAAAATAACAATCTTAAAAAACATAGGCAAAACCTCGGACTAAAATCTCAAAATAATTTCATATTTTTGCAGTTTTTAAAAGCCACTATACTATGAAATTTGCCCTTATCAAAGAACGAAAATCTCCACCTGACAGAAGGGTGGTTTTATCGCCACAAGAAGCCAAAAATCTGAAAGAAAAATTCCCTCATATTGAGATCGTTGCCGAATCTTCGGACATTCGAGTTTTTACTGACCAAGAATATCTCAATCAAGGAATTGAAGTAACACAAGACTTGTCAGATTGTGATGTTTTGATGGGAGTTAAAGAAGTTCCGGTAGAGGCACTTATTCCAAACAAAAAATATTTTTTCTTTTCGCATACCATCAAAAAGCAACCTTATAACAGGAAACTATTACAAGCTGTTTTAGAGAAAAACATCGAATTGTATGATCACGAAACGATTGTAGATGCTAACAAAAAGCGAATGATAGGCTTCGGATATTATGCTGGAGTGGTTGGAGCATATAACACGCTTAGAGCTTTCGGAATCAAATTTGAATTATTCAATCTGCCAAAAGCTGAAAACTTACCCGATCAAAAAGCTCTTGTAGAGGCTCTCAAAAGACATCAACTTCCACCTATAAAAATTATCCTAACCGGTGAAAGTGGCAAAGTAGCTCAAGGAGCTAAAGATATTTTGGATGCTTACAAAATTAAACAAGTATCCGTAGAAGATTTTTTGACAAAGTCATACGACCGACCGGTTTATGCAAAAATAGGAGTAATGGATTATTACAAACGAAAAGATAATCAATTACTCGGAAAAGCTGATTTATACAGCAACCCTGACGAATATAAATCAGATTTCGAAAAGTTTACCAAAGTTGCTGACATTCTTATTACCGGGCATTATTATGACGATAAAGCTCCGTACATCTTAACTCAAGAAATGTTGAAAGCTCCAAGCAATAAACTAAAAGTAGTTGGGGATGTTTCTTGCGATATTGACGGCCCAATAGCTTGTACCCTCCGACCTTCGACTATAGCAGAACCAATTTACGGATATCATCCTTCAGAACACAAAGAGGTTGAATATACACATCCGGCTGCTATTACTGTTATGGCTGTGGATAATCTGCCTTGTGAACTTCCGAAAGACGCAAGCGAAGGATTTGGAAAAATGTTCGTAGAAAAAGTGATTCCAGCATTTTTCAATCAAGATAAAGATGGTATTTTGGAACGTGCCAAAATAACCGAAAACGGAAAGCTAACACCTCGTTTTGCCTACCTACAAGATTATGTAGAGAGTAATAAATGAGAATAATAAAAACACAACACCCTACAATTACAGCATTTAAAGTTCTGTTAATTGTAATTATAAATTAAATTTTCCTATCTATCTTTGATAGAAACAGTAAGTAAAAATACTCATGAATTTTTTTAAAGTTTTAGTTGTAGGAGCCGGATTGATGTTTATTTCTTGTACAGAAAGAACTTTGGTAGTGGATAACGTGGATGCAAACCCCACAAAAGTTTTTGAACACAAAGAAATCAAAGTCCCTTATTATGATTTTGACGAATTCGAAAAATTTCTGCATATTAAAGACGACGAGGTTTACGTAATAAACTTTTGGGCTACTTGGTGCGGTCCGTGTGTAGAAGAACTCCCACATTTTGAAGCTATAAACACTACCTACAAACACAAAGGCGTAAATGTAGTACTGGTTTCTTTGGATAAAGAAAAACAGATTGAGGAAAAACTTTTCCCGTTTATGGAAAAACACGATATTCGTTCAGAAGTAATCGTGTTAAATGATGCTAATCCAAACGCTTGGATTGATAGAGTAGATCCGCATTGGTCGGGCTCTATACCAATTACGATTATCTACAATAAAGATAAAAGACGTTTTTACGAACGAACTTTTAAACTTAAAGAGCTTAAAAACGAAGTTGAAAAATTTTTGTAATAAACACTTCTCATTACACACTAAAACAACTACCTGAAATAAAATTTATTCAAAAAATCCCGAACAATATTCGGGTTTTTTTTATACTTTTACCTCTTTCGTAAAAACAAAAATAACTATGAATTATTATAAAGCAACGGTTAACAAAACCGATACTTTTGAACTTAACGAAACTTCTATCGAAAATTTAGATGCTGTGTCAGACGTAAACTCTGAATTTCACGTACTTAAAGACAATCGTTCGTACAAAGCGGAAATAACCCAATCTGATTTTTTATCAAAAAACTATACCGTAAAAGTAAACGGAAATACCTACGAAGTAAACCTTGCTAACTCACTCGATTTACTCATCAAAGAGATGGGCTTTGAGGTAGGTGCTGCCAAACAAGTAGATGCTATTAAAGCTCCGATGCCCGGATTGGTATTAGAAATCAATGTCGAAGTAGGACAAGAAGTACAAGAAGGTGATAACCTATTGATTCTCGAAGCGATGAAAATGGAAAACAGTTTTACTTCGCCTAGAGCCGGAATCATCAAGTCTATTGCTGTAAACAAAGGACAAGCCGTAGATAAAGGACAATTACTTATCGAATTCGAATAAGAAGTCGGAAAGTCAAACGTCACAATGTCTTGACGAAACTTGAAACCTGAAACCTGAAACAAAACATATTTGAAACCCCAATTTCAATGAAAAAAATACTAGTAGCCAATAGAGGAGAAATTGCATTGCGTGTAATGCAAACTGCTCAAAAAATGGGAATCAAAACCGTAGCGGTTTACTCTACGGCAGACAGAAATGCACCTCATGTTAAATTTGCGGATGAAGCCATTTTAATCGGAGAAGCTCCATCAAATCAATCCTACTTGTTAGGAGACAAAATTATCGAAGTTTGTAAAGAACTAGGTGTTGACGGAATCCATCCCGGATACGGTTTTTTGTCTGAAAATGCCGAGTTTGCCGAAAAAGCAGAGCAAAACGGAATAACCTTTATAGGTCCACGCTCTAAAGCCATTAAGATCATGGGAAGCAAGCTCGCAGCAAAAGAAGCTGTTAAAGCTTATGATATCCCGATGGTTCCTGGATTGGACGAAGCCATTACCGATGTAGCTAAAGCTAGAGAAATAGCTCAAGAAATCGGGTTTCCGATTCTGATTAAAGCCTCTGCCGGAGGTGGAGGAAAAGGAATGAGAGTTGTGGAAAAAGACGAAGAGTTTGAAACACAAATGCAAAGAGCCATTTCTGAGGCTACATCAGCCTTCGGAGACGGTTCGGTTTTTATCGAAAAATATGTAGGCTCTCCAAGACATATCGAAATTCAAGTATTGGCAGACACTCACGGAAATGTGATTCATCTCTTCGAGAGAGAGTGCAGCATCCAACGTCGTCATCAAAAAGTGGTTGAAGAGGCACCTTCTGCAGTACTTACTCCAGAGATTCGTCAAGCCATGGGTGAGGCAGCTGTTAAAGTTGCCAAAGCTTGTGATTATGTCGGAGCAGGAACTGTTGAGTTTTTGTTAGACGAAAACAAGAACTTTTATTTCTTGGAGATGAATACCCGCCTGCAAGTGGAACATCCTGTTACAGAAATGATCACAGGAGTGGATTTGGTTGAAATGCAAATCAGAGTAGCAAGAGGTGAGGAATTACCTATTAAGCAAGAAGATTTAACCATCAAAGGTCATGCTTTGGAACTTCGTGTATATGCTGAAGATCCGATGAATGACTTTTTACCAAGTATTGGACATTTATCAGTGTATCAATTGCCAGAAGGTAACGGCATTCGTGTAGATAACGGTATTGAACAAGGAATGGATGTGCCGATTTATTATGACCCGATGTTGGCAAAACTCATTACGTATGGTAAAGACCGTAATGAGGCCATACAAATTATGCTTAAAGCAATTGAGGAGTATAAAGTGGAGGGAATTTCAACCACCCTATCGTTCGGTAAGTTTGTCTTTGAACATGAAGCCTTCCGTAAAGGTGATTTTGACACCCATTTTGTAAAAAAATATTATAACCCTGATTTACTTAAAGAAGGTATTGAAAAAGAAGCCGAACTTGCTGCCCTTATAGCTTTTAAACACTATTTAGAGGATAAAAAGATTGTAAGATTACCAAATTGATTTGTAACCACAAATATTTTTTACCCACAGATGCACAGATAATAATTTAAGTATTAAATATTAAATGACACAGATTTTGAATGTTTTACATTCAAATAAATTGAAAAATAAACATTTGTGCATCTGTGGCTAAAAAAATATCTGTAAAATTATTATTTAGAATAAAAGAAAAGAAATAATATCTGTGCATCTGTGGCTAAAAAAACATTTTAAACTTGTTTAAAATATCTGTGAAATTTTATTTAGAATAAAAGAAATAATATCTGTGCATCTGTGGCTAAAAACTAAAAACAAATTTGATATGAACTTTCCTTTACAGATCGAAACATATAAGATTATTGGAATTTGTATGGAAGTCCATAACAATTTAGGAAAAGGGTTTTCTGAAATTGTCTATAAAGATGCTTTAGAGGTTGAGTTTAGAAATGAAAATATTTTCTTTGAAAGAGAAAAGGGATATTTAGTTAATTATAAAGGAATTATATTGCCACATAAATTCTATGCAGACTTTGTTGTTTTTGGTAATGTAATTTTAGAGGTCAAAAGTGTAAGTAAAATTGCTAATGAGCATGTTGCTCAAGCATTAAATTATCTGAAAGTATCAGAAAACAAGGTTGCTTTAGTGGTAAACTTTAATGAAGATAAATTGATGTATAAAAGATTAATTTTATAGATTTAAGTACAGATGCGAAGTATTTAAACTTGTTTAATCATCTGTGAAATTTTAATTTGTTATTTATAAATAGAATAAAATATCTGTGCATCTGTGGCAAAATCTCAGAAGCAAAAAATAAAAATATTATGAACGATAAAATAAAAGTATTAGAAACCAAAAAGGCTGAAGCATTATTGGGTGGAGGTCAAAAAAGAATAGACGCTCAACACGCCAAAAAGAAACTCACCGCTAGAGAGCGTATCGAATATTTACTTGACGAGGGTTCTTTCGAGGAAATCGGAATGTTCATCACGCACAGAACCAAAGACTTCGGATTGGACAAAGAAGTATATCTTGGTGATGGTGTAGTTACTGGATACGGAACCATTAACGGGCGCTTGGTGTATGTTTTTGCACAAGACTTTACGGTTTTCGGGGGTTCATTATCTGAAACACATGCTGAGAAAATCTGTAAAGTAATGGATATGGCAGTGAAAGTTGGAGCTCCGATGATTGGTTTGAATGATTCGGGAGGTGCTAGAATTCAAGAGGGTGTTCGCTCATTAGGTGGTTATGCTGATATTTTTTATAGAAACGTACAAGCCTCTGGAGTGATTCCGCAAATTTCTGCTATTATGGGACCTTGTGCAGGAGGAGCCGTATATTCACCTGCTATGACCGATTTTACTATGATGGTCGAAAACACCTCATATATGTTCGTAACCGGTCCGAACGTAGTGAAAACCGTTACCAACGAAACCGTTACAGCAGAGGAATTAGGAGGAGCTTCTACTCACTCGACCAAATCGGGAGTAGCGCATACTACCTCGGCTAACGATGTAGAATGCCTTGAAGATATTAAAAAACTATTGAGCTACTTACCTCAAAACAATCAAGAATTACCACAAAATTTACCTTATACTCCAACAGACGAGATTAGAGAAGCCTTAGATGCTATTATTCCTGATAGTGCTAACAAACCTTACGATATGAAAGATGTAATCAATAATATTATTGATGAAGATTCTTTCTTTGAAATTCATAAGAACTTTGCAGAAAACATCGTGGTTGGTTTTGCTCGTTTAGGAGGAAGAAGTATCGGTATTGTTGCTAACAATCCAATGTTCTTGGCAGGTTGTTTAGATGTAAATAGCTCGACCAAAGCAGCTCGCTTTACTCGTTTTTGTGATGCGTTTAATATTCCGCTTTTAGTTCTAGTGGATGTTCCGGGATTTTTACCGGGAACGGATCAAGAATGGAACGGAATTATTGTTCACGGAGCTAAATTATTGTATGCTCTATCAGAAGCTACTGTGCCGAAAGTAACCGTAATTACCCGTAAGGCTTACGGAGGAGCTTATGATGTGATGAATTCAAAACACATAGGAGCTGATATGAATTATGCTTGGCCTTCAGCCGAAATTGCGGTTATGGGAGCTAAAGGAGCCTCAGAAATTATCTTTAAGAAAGAAATCTCTGAAGCCGAAGACCCAGCAGCAAAACTTCTAGAAAAAGAAGCCGAATATGCTCGTAAATTTGCAACTCCATACAGAGCCGCTCAAAGAGGATTTATTGATGAAGTAATTCTACCTAACGAAACCCGTAGAAAGCTTATCAAAACCTTTGCAATGCTAGAAGATAAAGAGGTAGAAACTCCAAAACGCAAACACGGGAATATTCCGTTGTAATAAGATAGAATAGCCGTATATTTGCAGTCTTGAAAAAAATAATCTGAAATGAAACACACGTATATAAAAGAACTTTTGACAGGTTCTAAATTATTGAATGAAGTAGTAGCAAAAGGTTGGGTTCGCACATTCAGAAGTAATCGTTTTATTGCTCTGAATGATGGGTCTACTTTAGAAACCATACAATGCGTAGTAGACTTTGAAAATTTTTCGGAAGAAATATTAAAAAAAGTTACCACCGGAGCAGCTATTTCTGTTAAAGGAACTTTAGTTGAAAGTCAAGGAGCAGGTCAGAAATACGAAATCCAAGTTTCTGATATTGAAGTTTTAGGAGGATGTGATGTAGATAGTTATCCAATTCAACTAAAAAACCGTCCGAGTCTTGAATTATTGAGAGAAAATGCACATTTAAGAATACGCACCAATACTTTTGGAGCTATTATGAGAGTTCGTTCTGTACTTTCTTTTGCTGTTCATCAATATTTTCAGGAAAACGGATTTTTCTATGTAAACACTCCGATTATTACGGGTTCGGATGCAGAAGGTGCTGGTGAAATGTTTCAGGTCACTTCATTAGATTTAAATAATATTCCGAAAACGGAAAATGGAGAAATAGACTATAGCGAGGATTTCTTCGGAAAAGAAACCAACCTTACGGTTTCTGGACAATTAGAAGCAGAAACTTATGCAATGGCACTAGGAAAAGTGTATACTTTCGGACCTACCTTTAGAGCAGAAAACTCAAATACATCTAGGCATCTAGCTGAGTTTTGGATGATTGAACCCGAAGTAGCATTTAATGATTTGGATGCTAATATGGATTTGGCTGAGGATTTTATCAAATACGTAATCAAATATGTACTTGAAAAATGCGAAACAGATTTGAAGTTTTTAGAACAGCGTCAAATAGATGAGGACAAACAAAAACCTCAAAACGAAAGAAGCGAAATGTCACTTATTGACAAATTAAAATTTGTTTTGAACAATAATTTTAAACGAGTTTCTTATACCGAAGCCATTGATATCCTGAAAAGTTCTAAACCAAACAGAAACAAAAAATTCCAATACCTTATTGAAGAATGGGGTGCTGATTTACAAAGTGAACACGAGAGATATTTGGTTGAAAAACACTTTAAATGTCCTGTAATTTTGTTTGATTATCCTGCAAAAATTAAGGCATTTTATATGCGTTTGAACGAAGACCAAAAAACCGTTCGCGCAATGGATATTCTTTTCCCTGGAATCGGAGAAATCGTAGGTGGTTCTCAAAGGGAGGAACGCTATGAGGTACTGATCGAAAAAATGAAAGCGCTCAACATTCCTGAAGAAGAAATGTGGTGGTATTTGGATACCCGAAAATTCGGAACAGCTGTTCATAGTGGATTCGGATTAGGGTTTGAAAGACTCGTCCTTTTCGTTACCGGAATGACCAATATCAGAGATGTAATCCCGTTTCCGAGAACACCTCAAAATGCAGAGTTTTAATAGAAAAAAGGTGTTGGGTTAAGAAATTCTTAACCCAACACCTTATATAATTTTAGCAAAAATGATAATATACAACGTAACCATAAATATAGACGAAAGCATTCATGATGAATGGGTTTCTTGGATGCAACAAAAACACATTAATGATGTATTGGCAACAGGAAAATTCTTTAAAGCTAAATTTATTCGCGTAAACGTAGAAGAAGAAATGGGTGGAATTACGTATTGTGTACAATATTTTGCTGAAAAAAGGGAGTTATTAGAAAGATATTACAAAGAAGATGCGGAAAGATTACGTGCAGAAGGAATAAAGCTTTTTGCCGATAAGATGCTCGCATTCAGAACCGAATTAGAAGTTTTGTCCGAAATGTATTCGCCAACCAATTAATATTAGGCTTTTTACTGCTTTGGATTTTGCCTGAAAAATCTAAATCTTTCTGTCTATTACGTAATTTACCATTAAAACAAGAGCGTTTTTAAACTCCGAATCAGGGTAATTTTTGATAATTTCGAGTGCTTTTTGTTGGTATTCTTTCATCACTTTTTCCGCATACCCTAAACCGTTTTTTTGCTTGACAAAAGCAATTACTTCTTTCACTCGTTTTTTATCTTTGTTGTGATTTTTTACCGAGTTAATAACCCAACGCTTCTCTTTTTCGGTTGAATTATTCAGGGCATAAATAAGCGGAAGCGTCATTTTTTGTTCTTTAATGTCTATTCCAGTTGGTTTTCCGATAGCATCATCCGTATAATCAAACAAGTCATCTTTTATCTGAAAAGCCATTCCGATATATTCTCCGAATTTTCGCATTTGCTCTACTTTCGCATTATCCGATTCTTCCAAAACAGCTTTGGCACCCAATGCGCAACAAGCCGCGATTAAAGTAGCAGTTTTTTGACGGATAATTTCGTAATAAATATCTTCGGTGATATCCAGTCTTCGAGCTTTTTCGATTTGCAAAAGCTCACCTTCGCTCATTTCTCGAACAGCTACCGAAATGATTTTAAGCAAATCAAAATCGCCATTATCAATAGATAATAGCAACCCTTTCGATAAAAGAAAATCGCCTACCAAAACCGCAATTTTGTTTTTCCAAAGTGCATTAAGCGAAAAGAAACCCCTACGCTTGTTGCTGTCATCCACTACATCATCGTGCACGAGTGTAGCTGTATGAATCAGTTCAATAACCGCAGCTCCTC
>Ga0209075_1004137_pt1 | contig 11730 bp, 11 predicted proteins | sample Stecom2011_FD_187523 | JGI IMG/M metagenome (GOLD analysis project Ga0209075, IMG submission 187523) | Agricultural soil microbial communities from Utah to study Nitrogen management - Steer compost 2011 (SPAdes) (version 2) | ecosystem: Environmental > Terrestrial > Soil > Agricultural land...
ATGGTACGGAATACGACTTAAACTTGGGAGGAACAGTTTATAACTATGGTTCTAATGACCAAACTGCTGTAACTTTACAAGCTATCATTACTTACAATGGAACTGAGATTTATAACGAAATTTCTACTCCAGAAGATATGATCTCAGGGGACAGTTTAGTGGTTACACTTCCAGACTTTGCTCCTGCTACTTGGGACGAAGGATACTACAAGTTAGTGTATAAAACAACTGCAGATGCATTTACTGATGAGTATGATTTTGATAATGAAATTGAATCTGACTTTGTAATTAGCGCAACAGATCTTTCGTATGCAAAAATTATTGAAACGACAATGCTACCAAATTCTTCAGGTGGAATTAGACCAGTAGATGGTTCTGGGAATGCTATTCCAGAATACTCTTCTTGTATTCACTTTAAAGATCCAAATGCAAGCAGATTAGCTGCTTCTGCTATAACTTTCTCTGCAATTAAAGGAAGCAATGCTGCAGATACATCTTTAGCAGGTGAAGAGATTTTATTGCAGATCTATACTTACGACGATGTGTTTACTGATATGAATGATGCTGGTTTCTCTAACCCAATTCAAAGCTTTAGCGACCTTGTGATACAGAATTATTCTTTCCCGTCTGATTTAGCAGGAGGTGAGGTAATTACAGTAGATTTTGACTTAGAAAACATTGTTGCATTAGAGGATGACCAACGTTATATGTTCTGTGTAACTACTTTTAATGAAGAATTATATTTCGGAAGTGACCCTGATAGAGATTACACTGCAAACAGAGATTTCTACATGCAGCCTCTATTCCCAATCGAAGCTGGAGCTGGAAACTTTAATCCAAATGGATTCGGACCAGAGTCTGTACCTGGAATTTCTGTATCATTTATTTCTTCCGCTCAAGTTAGCTTGAAAGAAGAACAGTTGGCAATCAACATGAATGCATACCCTTCTCCAGCTTCTGATGTATTGAATATTGATTTCAAACAAAATGAAGTAAACAAAGTGGAGTTGGTGAACATGATGGGGCAAACAGTTGTTGCTCAAGATGTAGCAAGTAACGCCAATACTACAGCTTTAGATGTTGCTGGTGTTGAAAATGGTGTTTACATCGTTAAGGTTTACTTAACAAACAATATGACTCACACAATGCAAGTAGTAGTTAATCACTAAGCATTTGTCTATACATTTTATTGAAGCGGGACCGTTCATTCGGTTCCGCTTTTTCGATTTCTATTCGCAACTTGTTCTTATAAAATGCTTGGATCCGCCCCCTGAGGAAATGGAAAGCTTAATGCTTTGTTTGGACATGCAAAGCACAGCAATACAGAGCGACAGTAGAAGCTCCTGAAGTGCTGTTGTGCGTGCGTTCTAACAAAGCGTTAACTTGGAATTGGATAAGGATGAAGGCGCCAATAAATAAAAAAGACTTATTAATAACTGAAGTTTCGATTCAGTCCAAACTGTAGGAATGGTTTTGCTGGGCGGGCATCTTTCTTAAAGTGCACGGGGTAGCCTTCTGAATTTAACATGGGATAATTCACATTCGGCGTCCTCCATCGCTCTGGAATGAAATATTTATCATGCATAAAACGATTTTGCAAGGTGTGACGTACATTTTCACTATCTACTCCAATTACTGCGGAAACATAATTTCCATACATAATTTGATAGTCGATTCCTAAACTCAATACGCCATGACTTGTTTTTCCGTAATGTGTTTTACTTAAATCCTTGTATCCTTTCTGATAAAGACTGTCTCTTGTGTTTTGCAGGGCTGTTCCACGGGTCTCACCTGTCCAAAGTTGGGTGTTCAAACTGATGTTGTATAAATCATCGTGATAGCTGATGCTGGCATGGTTCGTTCTGAATCTGTCCCTCCCCGAACCTGCGAAAATATCATTCTCAATGTATAGACTGACTTGTTGAATGTGTACACCCCAACCTCCCGAACGTTGTGAGGTGCCTATGTTGTCAAAATACCAAAGATAATTATAAGCAACAGCAAAATTGTTTTCACTTTGGTGGTTTAGTCCGTCAAGTATTAGTTGGGGTGTAGTATTTTTCTTACCTCCCATTAAGGCTATGCCTGTATTGACTCGTTGAGTTACAAAGTTGGTCCTTTCTCCAAAGTGTGTACTGTTGAACCGAATATGGTTTCCAATATTGACCTGTACAAATTCGTATGAATAATAGGCTTGAACCCTTAGCCCAACTTGATTAATATGAGTTCCTAAATCTGCTGAAACTCCTACTTGAACCCCCCAGTCGTTTTCTCCCCACTTTTGAGCAAGCACTGCATGGTGTAGACTGAAACAGCAAATAATATACAGTAGGCAGGTCCTCATACTTAATCTAATTCGTATGCTCCAATGTCTGTTGGGGTGTTTCGAAGTACGCCAATAATGTCTGTTGTAACATGGTACGGAGTATTGCTGTTGGCATTATCCTTAGCAGGGGAGGAGGGTAAGATTTTAAAGACTTGACCTTCCACATATTCAAATTGTGGGTTTTGATTCCAAATTGTATTGACGAAACCTGGATGTGAAGAAATAGGAATTTGTTTGATTAAATTTGTATTGTAATCAAGGTCTATGTTGACAGTCCCATTTTGTGTGAGGGTGTCATATACAATTTGAATATCTCCGCCTCCGTAAATAATAGAATTGTAAAATGCACCTTCGTTAACATCACCAATGTAAGTAAAACCATCTGTTCGGGTAAAGTAATTCTTAATGGCCACAGCTGGTTGACCACCTTCTGATCCATAGCTTAAAAATTGTGAGTGTTTAAATGTGTGATCTCCACCTTCTAATAAAAAATAAGCGTAAAGTCCATTGCTGTGAATATTTAAGTTTTCCCCGTAAACCCGACCTCCGGAATAATTGAAAATTCCATAACTGGCTTGATTGTAGATTTCGGAGTTTGTAATGCTCAAAGTATATCCTGTGTTTGAAGGGTGTTCACTGAATATATGAACTCCAACGGTTCCGTTCCTCATAATGAGGTTGTCAATTGTACTGGGAAGTGCTTTACTTAAATAGATCCCATAATATTGTCCTGAAACATCGTTGTAAAAAGGCTCAAGTCTGTCTCCTTCAATATATACCTTATTATCAAAATCGCCCTGAATATGAAGTTCACTCGAATCAACGTAGAGCATTGCTCCTTTATGCATATGAATCCTTGTTCCAGGATGTATGGTAAGTGATTGAGAAGGGGGGACAACGGCAAGGTTGTAAATAACATGTGGTTTATCTGCGTACCAATCACCGTTTACATATTCGTTGTTGTAAAAGTAAGCGTCTTGTCCCCAAGCTGCAAGTTGTACCGTTTGTTCTTTGCCGTTGGTCTCAAAACGAACTTTATCCTCTATAATGAAAATTGAAGGGTCGTTATTTTCACCAAGGGTCACTTCCACAAACATATATAAACTGTCATTTGCTGGGAGTACAATATCGCTAAACTTAACACCAGATACACCATCAAGGTTAACCCTGTATGGCGAACTTTGTCCACCTTCCAATATCACATGGTCTATTTTTACTGGTCGATTTGAGGTATTATAGATTTTAAATCTTTTCGTAGTCGAACCAACTGTCGTAAATACGGTATCAAATAAAACAGTATCTACCGAAAAGCTTAGGTTTTCTTTGGAGAACAAAATATCCTTTTTACAGCTAGAAAGGAAAGATGCTGCCCATGCCATGAGGACCACTGGAATGATAAAGAGTAATTTTCTCAAAGTTTATTGTTTTTACGTTGCTAAAGTAACGATAAATAATTGTTTTTATTTTTATTGACTACTATTCTAAATAATTAAACTATTTTTGTGAAAGGTAATTTAGAAATGAAAATATTTTGCACTTCAATTGTGTGAATTGAAATTTAATTACTAAATTTGCCATCCGATTTGAGATAGAACAAGAAATTTTAGTTAAAATGAAAAAAGATATACATCCAGAGAACTACCGTTTAGTAGTGTTTAAAGATATGACAAATGACTATTCATTTGTTACACGTTCATGTGCTGAGTCAACAGAAACGATAAAGCATGAAGATGGAAAGGAATACCCACTTGTAAAATTGGATATTTCTCACATGTCACACCCATACTTTACAGGGGTAGAGCAGTATGTAGATACAGCAGGACGTATTGATAAGTTCAAGAACAGATATGCACGTCACATGAAAAAATAGTGATTGCATCAACTGATGATATTAAAGAGGAGAGCGTTAAGTTCTCCTTTTTTTTATTTTCAAAATTCAATAAAGGATGTTCTTGTCTTTTATTTATATTCTAATTACTTTTGACTATATTTATAAATAAAAAACTATGGTGAGCAATTCGTTTTATAAGGACTTAGAGTTTTCAGAGGATAAAGTAAAGGTTTCTGTGATTTTAGAGACCTCTTTTACAAAAGAAATTAGGATTGCCTTTAAAAAAGGTCAGATCATGAAAGAGCACAAAACTGCTTTTCCGATTATTGTACATTTATTAGAAGGTGAAATTGAGTTTGGTGTGGAAGGACAGAAGCATCATTTGTCGAAAGGAGATATTCTAACTTTAGAAGGAAATGTGCCTCATGACTTGTTGGCCAATGAAGAAAGTATTGTGAGGTTATCACTTTCGAAGTTAGACACCCCAGAACGTGTAAAACAAGTAGCAAAGGATTCTAAGTAATGAAAGAAATAGAAAACAGAGCAGACGTTAGTCAATTGGTGCATTCATTTTACGATAAGATTCGAGCAGATGAGGTGTTGGGACCAATTTTTAATGCGCATTTAACAGATGAGCAATGGCCTCCCCACCTTGAGAAGTTGACTGACTTTTGGGAGACCAATTTATTTGGAATTCCAAAGTTCAAAGGAAATCCTCCAATGGCACATGCAAAAGTTGATCAGGCTTTGAATTACGGAGTAACGCAAGAACATTTTGCGCATTGGTTGCGTTTGTGGTTTCAAACAATTGATGAATTGTTTGTGGGGAAATTAGCCGATAGAGCAAAAAATGCCGCAAGAAAAATGTCAACAGGTTTGTTTATGGCCATATGGAGCCAAAGACCAGAAAATAATTTACATTAAATAAAAATATATTATTATGGGAGTAAAATTTAAAGGTACATCAATAAGTACAAGTGGTAACTTTCCAAAAGTTGGAGATACTTTACCTGAAATGAAATTGGTTAAATCTGATTTGTCAGAATTAAATACAAATGAGCTGAAAGGGAAAAAAGTTGTGTTCAATATATTTCCGAGTGTTGATACCGCCGTATGCGCGATGCAATTGACCAAGTTTGCAAATCAACTAAAAAACCGAGAGGATGTTGCTTTGGTTTTTACTTCTTTGGATTTACCTTTTGCCTTTAGTCGCTTTTGTTCAGCTGAAGGCATCAATAATGCGATTACAACTTCTGATTTCCGTTACCGCGATGCGGATCAACTTGGGGCGGTGATGAAAGGTGGACCATTGGCTGGTTTGCATGCCCGTGGCGTAATAGTTACAGATGAAAATCTTGTGATTCAATATTCTGAATTGGTTGAGGAGGTTACAGACGAACCAGATTATGACGCTGCTTTAGCAAAAGTTTAAGACTGTTTTGATTGTACACATAGAATTGTGGTATTAATTGCTTATCTTTTTGCAAAAAGATGATGATGAGGTACTTTGTTTTAAGTTGTACAGTATTAATTGTTTCGTTCACTTTTGGACAAAAAAATAGTGTTGATCTTGATCCCCAAACTAAAATAGAATTAGCAACACACTTCTTGACCGCTCAAGAAAAAGAAGGCGCAAAGGTAATTGCCTATTTGGAAGATGGAAGTACTGAGGTTTTAAAAGCTTCAGAAGGTCATTTAACCTGCGTATATGATGATCCCAAAAAGGAAGGAATTCAATTTGTTTGTTACCATAGTCAACTCGAGGACTTTATGACCAGAGGAAGGGTGTTGAAAGCACAAGGAGTTTCGACAATTGAAATACGTAAAAAAAGAAAGGAGGAAATTGAAGCCGGAAAACTATTTTTCCCGAAGGGACAAAGCATGATGTATGTCTTTGATGGAAAGGAGGAAAATATTGATGCGGAAACCGGAGTTGTTAAGGAAGGAAAGTTACGGTATGTAATTTATACGCCTTATGCCACTCAAGAGTCTACGGGCTTACCACTTTCTCCTTCCGCGCCTGGTATGCCGTGGTTAATGGATCCAGGAACACACAGAGCGCATATTATGGTGAGCCCAATGTAATAAATTAAAACAAAAGATGATGGAAAGAAAACCTAGTTATGAAACAGTATCTGAAGCGGTTAATGACCTCATTAAACGTGGATATACGACCGACTTTTATGTCGAAGCAACAAAAGATTGTATCGTTTGCCGAAAGTCTGATTTGGCACTTTCAGCAGATGATTTTGTAATAGATGAGGTACACCGTTTTGAAGGAGAAAATGATCCAGGTGATTCGATGATTGTATATGCTATTTCGTCGACGAAGCACGATGTGAAAGGGGTACTTACGAATGCTTATGGGGTTTACGCTGATGGTGTAACTTCCGCAATTATTTCTCACTTGCATAAACAAATAAAATAAGTATGAGTACACAAAAGAAACCCTTGAAAAGAGTAGAAGCATTGAAGTCTTTTAGTCGTGAACATCACCATGGTTTACTTTTGGGGTGGAAGATCAGAAAAGGGATGAGCAATGGAATTGCTATTGATCGCATCAAAAAATACGCTGACTGGTTTTTCGAAAATCATTTAGTTCCTCATTTCGAAGACGAAGAGAAATATATTTTTCCTATTCTTGGAGAAGATCATGAAATGATAAAAAAAGCGCTTGCAGAACACCGTAGATTAACAAGGCTGTTTACCGAAGAAGAGGATGTTGAAAAAGCATTACATCATATTGAAGAAGAGTTGGATAGACATATTCGTTTTGAAGAACGTGAACTCTTTATGCTGATTCAAGAAGTTGCTACACCAGAACAATTAAAAAAAATAGAAGAGGTACATGATGATTCTGATTTCGTCGATAATACCACAGATGTATTCTGGGAGTAAGCTTTAATCCTCCAAAATCTTTCCAGGATTCATAATGTTGTTGGGGTCGAATAGTTGTTTAATTCCTTTCATTAAACGCAATGATGCAGCTGTGAAGGGAATGTCCATATAGGACTTCTGAACCAATCCTATTCCATGTTCTCCTGAGATGGTTCCACCTAGTTGAACAGTAAGTTCAAAAATCTCACGAATGGCTATGGGTAATTCATTATTCCATTGGTCCTCGCTTAAATCTCCTTTGATGATGTTCACGTGTAAATTTCCATCTCCAGCATGTCCATAACATACCGATTGGAATCCATATTTTTCTCCAATTTGCTTAACTCCTGAAAGTAAGTTTGGGAGTTCGAATCGTGGAACTACTGTGTCTTCTTCTTTATAAATTGAATGCGATTTTACTGCTTCACCTACTTTTCTTCTAACTTCCCAAAGTTTGTCTTTTTGCGCTTGACTGTCTGCAAATAAAATTTCTCCCGTTTCGAATTGCTCCAGCACTTCAGCGATTTTCTCACATTCTTCAATAAGTTTGTTTTCGTCAAAACCATCCACTTCAATGAGCAAATGAGCAGCATGATTGTCGGCTACCTCGAGCTGAATGGACGGAATGTTTTTTATGGTCCAAAGAATAGCATCTCGCTCCATAAACTCTAGGCCACTTGGGGTAATCCCCGTTTTCATTATAGCTGCTACGGCCTCACAAGCTTTTCTTGCATCATAGAATGGCACCAACATTAACATGTCAACTGTAGGATGTGGTATAAGTCGCAATACAATTTGGGTGACCACACCTAAGGTTCCTTCACTCCCTACAATTAACTGCGTAAGGTTGTATCCTGTTGCATTTTTCAACACATTTGCTCCCGTCCAAATGACTTCACCAGAAGGTAGAACAACCTCAAGGTTGAGTACATAATCTGCCGTTACTCCATATTTTACAGCTTTTGGACCGCCACTGTTCTCGGCAATATTCCCGCCTATAAAGCAGCTTCCCTTAGATGCAGGATCTGGTGGGTAAAACAACCCTTTCGCTTTAACGGCTTCTTGGAGAACTTGCGTAATTACTCCAGGTTGCGTTGTCACTTGATAGTTGTTTTCATCAATGCTAATGATTTTATTCATTCGTTCTAAGCTCAAGGCAATTCCGCCTTTGATCGGTAAAGCTCCTCCGCTTAGTCCTGTTCTAGCTCCTGAAGGTGTTACAGGAATCTTGTGGGCATTGCAATACTTTAAGATTTCCGCAACTTCTTTTGTGGTTGAGGGTTTCAATACCATTTGCGGACGGAACAGTAAATCCTCAGTTTCATCACGACCATATTTATCTAAATCATTTTCATGAATAGACGCAATGTCTTTAAATGTTTCGGATAGATAAATGATGTGCTCTTGTGTCATGATTTATGGAAATAAAATGTATAAAAAAACCCTTAGTCAAAACTAAGGGTTTTTTAAAATTAAAAGGAAAAAAATGAACTAATTTGCGATAATTTCAAACTCTGTTCTTCTATTTTCTTGTCTTCCTTGAGCACTGTTATTGGTCGCAATTGGTTGAGATGAGCCATATCCTTTGGCAGTTAACCTTCCTGCTGAAATGCCTTTACTTTTTAAGTAAACAACTACAGCATCTGCTCTTTCTTGAGATAAGACATTGTTTGTTGAAGCTGACCCTGTGTTATCGGTGTGACCAGAAATTTCAACTTTTAATGAAGGTACATCTTTGAGTAGACTTACTAATCTGTCTAACTCTGCGTTTGATTCGCTACGTAGCGTGGCTTTACCAACATCAAAGAAGATATTGCGCAAGGCAATTTTGCTTCCTACAGCAATGTTTTTTAATTCAATAGTTTTGTTGATTAAATTGTATTCACTTCCATCTGGAATGTCAAAGTTTTCAGAATGAAATAAGTAACCCTCTGCTTTTACTGCGATTCCGTAGTTTTTTCCTGCTGTTAATGAAAGTAAGAACTTACCTGTTGCGCTGTTGGTTGTAAAACGCTCGATGACTTGGCCTGTTTTGTTATCCGTAATTTCGATAGAAGCTTCAACTGCTTTGCTAGTAATTGCATCTATTGTTTTTCCTTTAAAAACAGTCAATGAAACTTTGTTTACGCTTACAACATCTTCGATTTGTGGATCTTTAATCGGTTTAGCAATAGAAGCTAAAAGGTAATCTTCTACATCCACAATTGGGTTTTTAGGTTCTCCCCAGAAGGTCACTTTATAAATGTCGTATCCACCAGCTCCACCCGGACGGTTTGAAGAAATATAGGCGAATTTTCCGTTGGCTGTTGCAGCAAAGAAAAAGTCGTCATACGGAGTGTTGATTGGATATCCCATGTTTACAGGTTTCGACCAGTTTCCTTGAACCCTGTGTGAAACGAAAATATCGTATCCACCTACTGATTCGTGTCCTTGAGAAGCAATGTACATGGTTCTTCCATCAATATGCATATATACAGGACCATCATTGAATGCACTGTTTACAGCTCCAATTGCAGATGCTGTTCCGTAATTCTTTTTCATTTTACTTTGCATTCCAGAGAACATGATATTTGTTCCTTTGTTGTTGTTTTCATTTCCTCTTGCAAATGTAATGTTGTACCCATCGTGACTATAAGAAGCGTACATGTCATTGGTTCTGCTCGCACTGATTTGATGTGGCATAATTACAGGAGTTCCCCAATTGGCGCCGTTCAATACAGATTCGTAAATGTCTGTTTGACCACCATTGTCTTTATGCAAAAGCATCTTTGTACCATCATAAGAAAGGTTATTTACGATATCGTCTAAAGATGTATTCACGCTTCCTGGGATAGGTTTAACTTTTTGCCATGTTCCTTCATCATTGTAGGAAATGTAAATGTCATGATCAAAATCCCCAACCTCATTTGGTTTGTTTCCATTTGGTCGGTTTGAACTAAAGATAATTTCTGATCCATCGGTTGTAATAGCTGGTGCGATTTCATCGAATTCAGTATTCAAAGACTCCATGTTGTCTACCCAGCAACGCACAGGATTCGCAATCGATTTTTCTGCAAAAGCTATTTCACGATTTCGCATAGAAACAAACTTTGAAAAGTTGTCTGACTTTCTATAATTGGCTTCGAATGCCTTGTAAGATGCTTTAGCTGCTTGAAAATCACCTTCTAGTTGCATGGCGTTTCCATGATAATAATACAAGAAAGGATCGCAAGAAGGGTCTAATTCATGTGCTTTTTTTAGGAAGGGAATAGCCTTATAAGGTGAAGTAGAATGAATGTATGCCACTCCAATTCTGTAATTATTTAAAGCATTATTTGGGTTGAAAGCTTGTGCTTTTTCAAATTCTATTAATGCTTTCTTAAATGCTAATCCTGGATCACGCACTTCGAAAACGGCTAATGTTCCTTCTTCAAAAAACGGTGTTCCATTGCTGATGGCATCTGTTGCAGCTTTAAAACCATCAATATCATCTTTAAAATTACTGCGTTTAAAATCAACGTTCTGAGCACTTGCAATTCCACTGAATAGAAGTGCTGCGACAAGTATATATTTATCTAATATTTTCATAATTTTCAATTTTAGAATCCACAATTTTGTGATGCGTATTGACCTCCTGTTTCAGCGCCTAATGCTTTGGCTTTTTCCCAGTCTTCACATGCACCATTCATGTCGCGAAGCATCTCTCTAATCATTCCTCTGTTTACATAGGCAGTAGCGTAGTTACTGTCTAATTGAATCGCTTTATCTGCAGCAGCTTTAGCTCCTTTGTAATCTTCTTTTTTGAATTTTACGGCGGCAATGTTAGCATAGGCTGGTGCGTATTTATCGTTTACTGAGATGCATTTTTCGAAATCTGAAAGCGCTTCATCATAGCGGTCACGTTCTAATTGTGTTGCCCCACGATTGTTATAGGCCAAATGGAAGTTCTTGTCAATTGAAATCGCTCTGTTGAAAGAAGCAATGGCTCCATCATAGTTTTTCATTTTTAACTTTGTTGTTCCAATGTTGTTTAAAACAAAAGCTAAGTTTGGGTTTTTCTTTGCCGCTTCTTCATAATCTACTAACGCTCTTTTATAATCTCCTTTCATGCGGTAACAACTTCCTCGATCGTTAAAAGCATACGCCAAGTTTCCTTTTAAATCAATTGTTGTAGAAAAAGACTTAATGGCAGCATCGTAATCTTGTTGCAAGAATTGAAGGGTTCCATAATTGTAATGCGCTTTTGGATTTTTCGGATCCAATTGTATTGATTTTTTATAATCTAATTCAGCTTTTGTATATTCTCCCGTACCTTGAAACGCTCTTGCACGTTGAAAGTAAGCTTTAGAATAAGCTGGGTCTTTTTCAATTAGCTCACTTAGGGTTTGGGCTGCCTCAGAAAATAAGTTGGCTTCATTTTCTGCTACACCTTTGTTGTAATAAGCTGCTGTGAAATTTGGATCTGAGGCTATTGAAGTCTTAAAAGCAACAATTGCCTTGCGATAAGATTTTTGATTGAATAATTCGATTCCTTGATTATACGCTTCCTGACTCGCCGCAATTGTAGCGTTTTCTTCATTTAATGCGGCAATAGAATCCCTATAGGCTTGCTCTTTTTCTGTAAGCTCCTGTGCGAAGGTGATTCCTCCAAGAAAGAAAAGGCAAAAGCTAAATAGTAATAGTTTTTGTTTCATAATTATAGTTTTGTGTTTAACAT
>Ga0209075_1004138_pt1 | contig 11728 bp, 8 predicted proteins | sample Stecom2011_FD_187523 | JGI IMG/M metagenome (GOLD analysis project Ga0209075, IMG submission 187523) | Agricultural soil microbial communities from Utah to study Nitrogen management - Steer compost 2011 (SPAdes) (version 2) | ecosystem: Environmental > Terrestrial > Soil > Agricultural land...
GAGCTCCTTCAGCCACTCGGACACTTCACCGCAAACTCACTAACAGGCAATCATTGTAGCGAGGCGCGCTAATATAGCCGAACAGCTTAGCGATGGCAAATATTCATTTTTATCAGCGCTTTACAGTGTTTTTTTGCACTCGGTAGACTTGCGCTCAAGCATTTGCTGTAAAACAGCCGCATCCAGCAAAGCAATCAGCTCGTTCTGAAACAACGCCAGCGCATGCAAAGCTGGCATCTCGCGCAACGCCGCCAGTATTGCTGGTAGCGGATAAACACACTGCACTGGCAGCTCTATTAGTTCCGCAGCTGCGCTCAACCCTAGTCGCCAGGCTTGTCCTGCATTACCCTGCAATTCGAGCCATTGCACCGCAGCTGATTCGGCGCTTGCTAAGGGCGCAGTAAACAGTTCGGAAAAATTACCCAGTACCTCAGTAGCTAAGCGATCAAACTGTCCTTGCTTTTTTACCGCGCTTGCCTCAATTGCATAACACTGGCCCTGATGACGAAATAGCACCACAGGCAAATAAGTTATCACTCTGCTGCTCATGCCTGACCTGTTTGCCAAGCGTTAAAAAGCGCATCAACGTCTAAAACAGCTACGGCCAGCCCATTAAACTGCAGTAAGCCGCTCACATAAGGTTTGAGGTGATCAGGTAGTGCTTCTGGCGGTGGCTGCACTTGGTTTTGCGCGACATCCAGCACGTCCAGTAGTCGATCGACACGCAAGCCACTGTGCATGTGTTTGCTGCGTGCCAATAAGATAGAGGTCAAATGCAAAGAGCTTTTTTCCACCGTACTTGGCAACTGCAGCAGTGCATGCAACTGAACGACTGACTCAATATCGCCACGGACATTGATCACACCTTCAACCGAGGCAGGCATACCAGGTACATAAAAAACAGTTTCAGTGCCAGGCAATACTTCTTTGACTGACTCACCAGCCAGAGCAAAATGCTGCTCACCCAATCTGAAGATCACTAGTTTAATAACAGGCTCATCGACATCAACAATATCTTGATGCGAGTTCTGACGCTGACGTAAAACTTGCTCTAATTGACTATCACTCATCGCACATTTTACTCACTACGACTTGGTTACGGCCCTTTGCTTTCGCTTGATACAGCGCAGCATCGGCAGCCATACGTAACTCTTCAGCACGATTACAACTCGGATACATGCTAATACCCGCGCTAAAGGTGCAGGTAAATTGCTGCTGACCTGCATTAAAAATAATTTTTGAAAAATCTTCACGCAACTCATTGACCAACTTCTCAGCAGTGTCGCTACTGATATCTTTAAGCAATAGAGCAAACTCTTCGCCACCGTAACGACCAATTACATCGGTGTTTCTTAAGCGGTGTTTAAGCAAGCGCGCCAAGGCCACAATCACCTGATCACCAGCCATATGCCCATAGGTATCATTAACATTTTTAAAAGCATCAAGATCAAGCATCACCATCACCAGTTTTTCTTGCTGGCGTACCGCATGCGCTAGCGAAGAAACCAGTATTTCCGTGGTCGTCGTGTGATTATATAAGCCGGTAAGACTGTCGCGCGCCATTAAACCTCGTAAGGTGCGCATACGCTCAGCACGCAAGGCTACTGCAGACACCAATTCAGCAGGAATCACAGGCTTAGTAATAAAACCATCAACACCTGCTTCCATTGCACTGAACTGTTTCTGTGCATTGGTCTCAGTGGAAAGAAAGACAATCGGCAAACCAACATATTCAGGAATTTGTCGGACAATAGCAGCTAATTCTGCGCCATTGCAGACCGGCATATACATATCCACTAGCATCAAGTCTGGACTGAAAACCTCGAGAGCCTCAAAGATTTTTTCCGGATGATGAATCTGATGCACCAACATACCCGCTTCTTCTAAGATCAAGCTGTGGTACTCAGCAACTTCTGGCTCATCATCAACGATCAAAATACGCAGCAGTTCTTGCTGCTTTTCACCGACCAACTCATCCAATGCCGCAGCCAAATCCATAGGGTTCGCAGGCTTCACGAAATAGGCTGCGCAACCTGCGCGTACCGCACTGAGTCGTGCCTCAAAGACCTTGCGTCCGGATAAAACAATGGCAGGCAGTTTATACCCCGTTACTTCCTTGATACTGACCAACTCATCGGTTCCAGCTGTGCGCCCATAAGGAAAGAAAACATCCATAATCACCGCATCTGGGCGCTTAGTTAACACTGCCTCACGGAAGCAGCCTGTATCAGTGAAATGTTCAACGTTGTAACCTAAAAAACCCAACTGGTGCACTAGATGTTGGATTTGTTCCGGCTCATCATCACAAATATATACCAGCGGACTGTGAGCCTGGAACATCTCAGCGTCAGGCCGACTTAGTTCAAAATAAGGTGCGGTTTGTGTATGACTTTGATCTATATCAGCGCTTAATAAGACTTGCGCCTGCTCTTGCAGTTGCTTTAAAAAATCGCTCAAAACCTCCAACCACTCTGAAGGTCTACCCTCTAGCGTAAGATCAACCATGCCTTGCATATAATGCTCAGCACTCTCAGCAATATCTGCCAGATCAATAAAACCAAACGACTTCCCTGTACCATTCAAGCTATGAAAGATTCGATGCAACTCTTGCAAAGCCACCGGGCTTATCGCAGCATCAGAGCGCAAGACAGCTATTTGCTGCTGGGCTTGTTCAAGACGTACAGGCAGCTGATTAACAAAGTTAATCTTCAATCGTGCAATCTTTCCCTGTAACGTTGGTTTTTTCAGGTTCATAAAAGTCTGGCTCTAATTTATTTGCATGTTATCGAGCCGCGTACAGTCATGACGGCATCAATGGCGGCAGGTAAGCTTTCTTCCATATTAAAATCTTTCATCACACAAGCGTCTAGGCTGGGCTCTGTGGCGCGCAACGCGACAGGATCATCAGCACTAAGCAAAATAAAAGGCAAATTAAGCCCTTGCTCACGAAGCTCATGAAACAACTCAATACCAGTCATTAATGGCATGTTTAAATCGCTAACAATTAACTCAATCATCGCGTGCTGGTTAAGTAATTCCATTGCATGCAGAGCGTTTTCAGCTTGAAAAACCTGGTGCCCCTGATCTTCTAATACGGCGGCAATCATCTCACCGGCCAATTGATCGTCATCCACTACCAGAATTTGCATGTCATCCTTCTCCATTGGTTCTTTAGTCGAGCAGCACTTTAAGGGTGTCCACCAAACTGTTCTGATCAAAGCTTCCTTTAACAATGTAAGCATCAGCGCCGACTTCAATACCGCGACGGCGGTCGCTTTCCTTTTCTCTCGATGTAATGATAATAATTGGGCACTCTTGGTAGCGCTCATGTTCGCGTAAGCGCGCAGTCAAGGTAAAGCCATCCATCACTGGCATCTCAACATCGGTTAACACTGCATCGAACTGTTCAGCTAAAGCTTTATCCAGCCCTTCTTGGCCGTGCTCTGCAAGCGTCACATGGTAACCCCAAGCCTCCAGCACATCACGTTCAATTTCACGGGTATTGAGCGAGTCATCAACGACTAAAATACGTTTTTTCGGTTTATCTTGGTCGGCCTGAGCACGCTTAGCTGAGGGCTGACGGGATTGACGAGCGATGTCCAAAACATAAGGCACATGGATCAAACTTACCAACTCATTATGACCAGTGGTCACCATCCCTGATATTAGCGGGTTGAAACTTAAGTGCTCAGGCAGTTGTTTAATCACCAAATCACGCTCATCCAACAACTCATCGACAATTAAAGCCAACTTTTCAGTGTGTACACGAATAACTAATAACAAGAGATCACTGCGTGTGCGACTCAGAGACCTCTTCGGTGCGCTTTCTTGCGGCAGCTTCAATAAATCGACCAACTGAATAACAGGCACAAATTCATTACGAATAATCACCGCATTACGATCGGCCACACTGATTAACGCGTCAGGGTCAACACTGATTAACTCCGTCACATATTGTGCGGTAAAGCCCAACACTTGCTCGCCGGCCCGCACAAGCAAGACTCGCATCATCGCTAGCGACAACGGTAGCCGTAAAGTAAAGCAAGTACCCTCATCAGCGCGCGAGTGCAGACTGATCACGCCTTGCAAATCATCGACAATCGAGCGCTTGACCACATCCATGCCAACACCGCGCCCAGAAAACTCGGTAATCATGTTGCTGGTTGAAAAGCCTGGCTCAAAGATCAAATCCGAGATTTGCTGCTCACTCATTTCGGCTAATTGTTCACTACTGACCAAACCTTTTTTCAGGGCTTTATCGCGAATGGCTGATAACGACAAACCCATGCCATCATCACGCACCTCAAGCACAACCCAGCCGCCATCTTGGCGCGCACTGATTTGCAGAAGCCCTTGTGCCGGTTTGCCTTTTTGCTGACGGATAGCGGGGGTTTCAATGCCGTGATCTAAAGCATTACGCAACAAATGAATAATGGGATCAGCCAACTGATCGATCATTTGCCGATCCAGTTCGATTTCGCTGCCATAAATACGGCACTCAACTTTCTTATTTAGCGAGCGCGCCATATCGCGCACCAAGCGTGCCGCTGGGTCAAGGACGATCGCTAAAGGCAGCATGCGCATTTGCAAGGTTTTGTCATGCAGTTCTTGCATCAGGCTTTCTTGTGATAACACAATATCGCGCATGTCCCTTGAAAACTGCTGAATTGCCACGGGCAAACTACCTTGTAGTTGCTCTTGTAACTGCTGACCAAGGCGCTGCGCTGTACCGGCTAATTGGCGCATTCCAGCATGACTAGAAACCAGCTCACCCATAAGGTTAATAAGCTCTTCAAGCTTATCAAGCTTAACCCGTACAGTATCACTAGCAGTTAAAGTGGGTTGCGCAGTAGCGCTGCTTGAGCCCTGTGTGTCAAGCTCGCTTAATTTAAGCTCAGCAGGCTCAACTGCTGCCATAACTGCAGTGTTCAACACCTCGCCTTCAGCTATTGCCGTCAACTGCTGACACAACTGCGCATTGACCGAACTCAATGCGTCAACCTGGCCGTGTGCAATCAACTGCTGAATTTGATCAGATAAGGCATCCACTCCTTGATAGAGCAAAGCAATAACTGGCGGATTAACCGTTACACGCTCTTCACGTAATGCACTCAGCAGATCTTCTAAACTGTGCGAGACCTGAGTGATCGGCTCAAGCTTAAGCATCCTTGAAGAGCCTTTCAGGGTATGCACAGAGCGGAATAGACTATTAATTTTTTCAGCGCTGACAGCGCCTTGCTCAATTTCAGCAAGACCACTGGCCAGTCGTCCTAAATGCTCTTTGGCTTCTTCAACAAAGCGGCCAATAAACTTTTTAATGTCCAGCGCCATAATCAGTATCCCGCCCTTGTCGTCTGCATACCGTTGCTCAGTTGCTCGATATGACGCTTACTCAGAAACACCACATCCCCGACCGGTAGCGGTAACGGAATCCAAAGCATGCAATCACTTGCAGAAGGATTGTCAGATAGAATACGCATGACCGTTTGATAGGCTTTCAATGCTGCCGAAGCCTGCCCTTGCTGTCGACAAATATCGGCTAAATAGTAATGCGCTGGCCAACACTCAGGGCAACTGTAAATGACTTTTTTAAACCACTGCTGCGCGTCCAGTAAATCATTTTGCCATTTACAGCTGAGCCCTTTAATTAGCATGCCATCAATCGACCAAGGCTCGTCACTTAAGGCTAGCTGCAAAAAGTGTTCGGCATCTTGGAACTGCTGACTGTTCAATAAAATCCAGCTTTTCAATAGGTAAGCCGAATAATGCTGATGACCACTGGCAATTAAATGATCCAACAAATGCAATGCGCGCTGCGGCTCTCCAAAACGCATGAGCTGTTGAATCCTTGCTACATCTGGTGCCCTTGCCTGCGTAATAGAGGGCTGTTCGGTGTTTTGTCTGTCAGCGGGTAATCGGTTAAGTCGCGGCAGCTCGATCGACTGCGTCGACGCAAGATGCTCTGTGCGCACAAGCTCATGACTGCGCGCAACTGGCTCAATTTGTGTACGAGTAGGCTGCGACCAACTGAAAGCTTGACTATTTGCCGGCCGATAGACATCACCTTTAATGAAAAAATATTGTCCTTCTTGTTCCGCGAGCTCAAAGACACCCAAATCATTCCCTAGAATTTCTGAACTGCCTAAAAATAAAATTGACTGCTCATTCATCAGCTCATTAAACCTGCGCTGAATGACACGCCGCGTATCCGTATCAAAGTAAATCGAAACGTTGCGAAAAAATATAATGTCGTAATTTTTAATATGTTCTGGAAGATGAGCCGCAAGCAAGTTCAACGGGTAAAAATGCACTTGCTTACGCACTTCTCGCCTTAGGTGATAGCCATTGGTACTCGCTTGAAAATAGCGTTCACGCCAATGCGGCTCAACGCCACGAAAAGAAAACTCTGAATAAATACCTTGGCGCGCTTTTTCCAAAATGCGCAGATCCAGATCACCCGCATCAATGTGAAATAGCTGCTCGGTTCGCTCGCCATAAACATTCTGCAATGCCATCACTAAACTATAAGGCTCCTCACCAGATGAGCAACCGGCACTGAGGATACGCACCGGACCTGCATCTTTTTTATGCGCCAGCACTTGTGGTACTAAAACATCCACAAGTAACTGTATTTGCTCAGGCTCACGAAAGAAGTAGGTTTCATTCACCGTCAGCTGACTAATCAATTGCTCGAACGCCTGCTTATCGCTGCGGATTAACCGTTTGTATTCTTGCAAGTTTTTACAGTTAGTCTGTGCCGCCCCACTCTCTAAAGCTTTATATAAACGATCTTCAGCAATGCCTTCAAGCACAAGGCCACAGTGCTCATGCACGAGCTTCTTAACAGCCAATAAAACCCGCTGTGTGTTCATAACTCGCCTCGTTGCAAGGCTGAGCAATAACCGGCAGGAGTTAAGGCAAGAATGCGCAGCATCTCATCCGCAAGGCATTTCAGCGGTAACTCACGCTGAATCACACCAGCCTTTACCGCTTCAGCATTCATGCCATAAATAACTGAGCTGGCTTCATCTTGCGCTAAGGTAATCCCGCCTTGTGCATGAATTGCAGCCATGCCTCGCGTACCATCACGCCCCATTCCAGTCATGATGATGGCTATCGCATTACGGCCAAAGACTGTTGCGACAGAGCTTAATAACTCATCGCAGCTCGGGTGATAGATATCGCTGTCGGCACGTTTTTTTAACTTAACCCGGCGATCAGTACCTACCGTTAAGTGCTGCTCAGAGGGCGACAGATACACATTGCCGGCGCGCAAATACTCACCATCCTCAGCGACCTTAACCGTCAATTTGCATAAGCCAGAGAGCCACTGCGCCATGCCGTCAATAAAACCATCACTGATATGCTGGGCAATTAAAATCGGTGCAGAAAAACCAGCCTCAAACTGAGGCAATAAGTGAGCTAAAGCTTGTGGCCCGCCAGTAGAAGAAGCCAAAACAAACACCTGTTGATAGCCCATTCCCGGATCAACTGCTGAAGTGGCTGCAATGGGCTTGAATACAGGCTCACTCACTGCCTCGATCTTCAACCGACGCCGCAAACGGGTAATCACCGGCACGCCAGCCAGCAAGCGCACTTGGCTTTGAAAGTGCTCGGCCTCTGCCGCATCATAAGTAGGCTTAGCCATCACGTCCAAGGCGCCACAGCGCAGAGCCTCATAAGCCATTTGTGCATCAGACTCATTGCTTACCACTAAAATAGGCACAGCTTTGTCATGCATAATATGCTCAATGGCTTCAATGCCGCTGATGCCAGGCATATTCAGATCCATGGTCACCAGGTCAGGACGAAATTGCCGCACCAACTCAATCGACTCGCGACCATTGCGCGCCTCGGCAACCACTTCGATATCCTGTTGATCTTCTAATAGCGTGCGCAAAATTTCACGTGCGACATCACTATCATCAACAATCAAAACTCTGATTTTTTTGGGCGTCACCATTGCTTGAACCACTCCTGCTGCAAATGTTGCATGCGCATGATCGCCCTATTTCTTTACGTCAACCGTAAACTCACCGACAAGCTGGCTGAGATCATCAGCCATACTGATCATCTCCTCACTAATGTGAGTAATGCTGCGTACCGAATGTGCATTATGGGTACTGGCATTGGCGATATCGCGCAAGGCAATCACCACTTGGCTGCTGGCTGTTTTCTGTTGGCGTGTTGATAAGGAAATTTGCTGAGCAGCACTGCTGGTTCGACTTGCAGCCTGCACCAACTCACCCAAGTCTTCAGCGGTTTCTTGACTGACTTGCATGCCCAATTGAATCGAGCTGGCACCTTTTTCTGAGGTGATCACCAAACGGTTAATCGAGTCTTGAATTTCTTGGATACGGTCTTCAATTTCATGGGTGGAGTCAGTCACGCTGTCGGCTAGACGGCGAATTTCACTGGCCACCACGGAGAAGCGTTTACCTGATTCACCAGCGCTGGAGGCTTCTAGAGCAGCGTTAAAAGCAATCAATTTGGTTTGATCGGCCAGCGTATTGATCAAGTCCATAACTTTACTGATTTCTTTGGATTTACGCCCTAACTGCACAATTTCTTGCAGACTGTTTTCACTGTCATGGTGAATATCAGCCATACGCAACTGCAAGTGCTGCATGGCATCTGCGCCTTTCTTACTGCTTTCTAAGGTTAAATTGGCCACATCCACCACAGACTGCGAATGATCGGCAATTTGTGTCGAGGAGGCTGAGAGTTCTTCCATGGTCGAGGTGATTTCCGCAACTGACGAAGACATTTGCTCTACGGCTGCGGCCATCGACTGGCTGACTTCTTGCTGTCGATCAGTATTGCGGCTGACTAGGCCTGCAGTATGTGCCAAGTTATCGGCTGTTTCAGAAAGACGACTGGAACTGCGCAGTACACCGCTTATGGCTAGCGCTAAGCGCTCGAGCAAGCTGTTAGTTTGCGCGGCCAATTCACCCAACTCTGCTTCATCAGTTGTCTCTAAGCGTTGTGATAGATCCAGAGTGCGCGAAATATATTTAAGTTGTTCTTGAAAGTGCTCAAGTGGCGAGGTCAGTGCGCGCGTTAACCACAGCACTAGCAGCCCACCAGCGAATAACACTGCAGCGGTTAATAACAAGAGCTGCTTGAGTAACTCTGTCTGGACTGCTTGCACTTCTTGCGCATCAACTAATAGCAAAAAATGCCAGTCAGTACCCTCAACTTGTGTTGCAGAAGCAAGCCATTGGCGATCATTAAAGTTCACATACTGCAAGGCTAAATCAGTGACATTATAATCAGGCAGTACTTGCGCTAAACTTTTTTGCTGCAGAGATGCATCGCTGTGGGCAAGAATTTTTTGCTCGCCATCAAACATCAATAGTTGACTGCTCCAACGCATTTTCAGCTTTAGCAGCTCATCAACAATCATCGAAATATAGATATCGCCACCAACAACTTGCTGGGAATCCTCCTGTAAAGGAACCGCTAAAGTTGCAGTCAAATTTCCAGTTAGTGCATCTGGATAGGCTGAGGTTAAAATCAAACCATTTGCTTGTTGCGCCTGAATAAACCAAGGACGCTTGCGCGGATCAAACCCTTGCGGCACATCAATGGCAGGGCTTGATTGGATAAACTGCCCCTGACTGGTTCCTAAGTACAGCAGACTATAACCGCCTGCCTCGCGCCCAGTGGTCAGCATGGTTTGCCATTGTTCAAGATCCTTCGCTTGCGCGGGCAAATAATGCGCCAAGGCCAATATTTGCTGTCTTTTTGCATCAAGCCATTGTTTAGCTAACAAGTTAGTCTGCTCTAAACCACCCTGCATCTCACTCTGCACTGCACGGGTCGATTCTTGCTCCAGTAAACGACTGGCCAGCATACTGAGCATCAATAGCGCGACCAGCATTAAAGCAATAAATGACAGTAAAAATTTTTTCTGTAGCGCTTGTTTACGCCACCAGTGCACCATACCTTGCATGTTATACGTCCTGTTTGTTTGGCTGACGGGTCAGCTCTTTACTGTGAGACGGCTCGTCTTGATGAAACTCTCGAACCAAATGACTCAAATCTTGCGACATACTAATCATTTCTTCACTGATTTGCGTGATATTGCGCACTGACAGAGCATTGTGGCTACTGGCATTGGCAATGTCACGCAAAGCGATGACAACTTGACTGCTGGCCGTTTTTTGCTGGCGCGTTGACATCGAAATTTGCTGTGCAGCGCTACTGGTTCGACTGGCAGCTTGTACCAGCTCATTCAGATCTTCAGCGGTTTCCTGGCTGACTTGCATGCCCAATTGAATCGAGCTGGCACCTTTTTCTGAAGTGATCACTAAGCGATTAATTGAATCTTGAATCTCTTGAATTCGGTCTTCAATCTCTAAAGTTGAATCAGTCACGCTGTCGGCGAGACGGCGAATCTCACTGGCCACCACCGAGAAGCGCTTACCTGATTCTCCAGCACTAGAAGCCTCTAACGCTGCGTTAAAAGCAATCAGTTTAGTTTGATCGGCCAGCGTATTGATCAAATCCATAACCTTGCTGATTTCTTTAGATTTACGACCCAGCTGCACAATCTCTTGCAAACTATTTTCACTGTCATGATGGATATCGGCCATGCGCAACTGTAAGTGCTGCATGGCCGCGGCTCCTCTTTTGCTGCTGTCCAAGGTCAGGCTAGCAACATCCACCACCGATTGTGAGTGATCGGCAATTTGCGTCGAGGATGCCGACAGCTCTTCCATCGTCGAGGTAATCTCTGCCACCGAAGAAGACATTTCTTCCACGGCTGCAGCCATCGACTGGGTTACTTCTTGCTGTCGATCAGTATTGCGATTCACCAGTCCTGCGGTAAGGGCTAAGTTATTTGCCGTCTCGGTAAGGCGGCTAGAACCAGATTGCACACCACTGATGGCAACAGATAAACGTTCCAGCAAGGTATTAGTCTGTGCGGCAAGCTCACCTAACTCTGCCTTATCATCGGTTTGCAAACGCTTGGATAAGTTAAGCGTGCGAGTAATCTCCACCAATTGCTGTTGAAACAGTTGTAGCGGTCGACTTAATGACACAGCCAGCGGATACAACAACACGAGGCTCACCAGAAGCAATCCAGCACCGATCAATAGTGACTGATACAACTGCTGTTCAATGGGCGCCATAAAATCACTGCGTGGCACTTCAACCACTAGATAACGCTGCAAGTCTGCCAGCCAAACCACGCCGACAAAGAGTTGCTGCCCTTTATAAGTAATTTCTCGAACTTGCGCTTTGTGCTGATTGAGCAGTGTTTGTAATTCCTCCGACGCACCCAGATCACTGATCAAGGCATCGTCGGCACGGACTTCAACTAGCCCATCTTTATTAGCCAAAGACGCTCTGCCATGCTCGCCTAAACGGTAGGAGCTGATCATTTTAGCCAACTGCAACATGTCCAAGCCGACACCCGCTACGCTGACAGGTTCACCGTTGCTGTTGACTGCACTACCGGTGTAGTTAACGAACATCTGCAACTGTGTACCAGTAAAAGCATTAGTGTCTAAATTCAGCTCATAGGGCAATTTACTGGCTAAATAATTGAAGTACCAAGCATCCTGCGTATCTTCACGCAGGATGTGTCGGCGGTTAAATTCGCCATTTTTAAAGTGGTAATAATTAATCGTGCTGCCATCATTGCCTGCTAGAAACACCGCGCCTGCATTTAACTGCTGGCTTATCACTGCCATTTCTTCAACAAGCAAGGGCAACTCAG
>Ga0209075_1004139_pt1 | contig 11728 bp, 6 predicted proteins | sample Stecom2011_FD_187523 | JGI IMG/M metagenome (GOLD analysis project Ga0209075, IMG submission 187523) | Agricultural soil microbial communities from Utah to study Nitrogen management - Steer compost 2011 (SPAdes) (version 2) | ecosystem: Environmental > Terrestrial > Soil > Agricultural land...
CCTTCTCGTGACCGAAGAGCTCCGACTGGATCAGCCCGGCGGGCAGGGCGCCGCAGTTGATCGCATTGAAGGGGCCCGTCTGCCGAGCAGAGCGCGTGTGGATGAGCCTCGCCGTCAGCTCCTTGCCAGTGCCGGACTCCCCCGTGATGAGGACCGGGGCATCCACCGCGGCGATCTTGTCGATATCCCTCATCAGCGCCTGGATGGCGGGGGAGCTGCCGACCAGGGAGACACCGGCACGGGATGGTGTCGTGTGGCCAGAGTGCGAGTCGGCACGGCCGAGCAGTGATGCCATGGCCAGCGTGCTCTCCAGCACATGGTTGGCCTGGTCGGGGTGCAGGGGTAGCGGAAGGCAGGCATGGCAGTACCGGGCGATGAACCTCACCGTCCGTTCGTCCTGGAGACTCTGGGGGGGGAAACAGTGCGACCCACAGCAGATCCGGAACCAGATTGAGCTCTCTTTCCAGGTGCCGGGGGGCGCTGGCCTGCAGGCCTTCCAGCAGGATGACTCCCAGTGGCGGTGGGCTGGAGGTCAGGAGCGCTTCGGCTTCGACCAGGCAGCTGGTACGGCGAAACTGCCATGCATACTGCGGCATCGACAGTGCCGCAATTCCCTCCAGCGGCTGGCCACCCAGCAGCAGGGCCTGGCGTGATGTTTCCCTCATCATCCCTGTTTCCATCTAATCAGTGGCTGCGTCCGCCATTGCTTCAAGGGGGCGCAGGCAGTCGATCTGTTGGCCAGGTCGTTCCGCTATGCCGTTGGCCGAACTTCACCATTGGCAGAACATCGCGATGTGATGCCGTCATCGAATGCCGGGGACCTGGCGACTCAACGCAGGAAGCAGGGGAAGTGTTGTCGCTGGTGTCGTTACTGTAAAGAATGAGTTTTTTTATGGTTATTTTTGGTAATCAAATCCGCGATGTACCGACGATACCGGCAGGGTCATGATGATGGAGTAGGGGGAGTATCATGCTGAGAACGAGTGAATAAAGGAGGATTTCCCCTATTCACTCGGGATGGGATCAATACTTTGTTATTAGCCCTCCTGTCATGCCTCGACCCACACCTCTTCGCCCTTGAAGCTCACCTTCCAGGTGCGCAGCTGAACGCTGTCGTCCTCCAGGCACCGGCCGTCGGCGAGGCGGAAGTGCTGCTTGTAGAGCGGCGAGGCGACCACCGGTTCGCCCTTTAGATCGCCGACGATGCCGCGGGCGATGACGTTGGCCCCTGAGAAGGGGTCGCGGTGGTCGATGGCGTAGAGTTCCTGCGCGTGGCCGGCCAGCGACGGTGGGTTCTGGGCGGCTGACTGCGGCGGGTTCGCGCCGCCAGGTAGATAGAAGAGCGCGACCTGAACCGGGCCCTCGTCGGTTTCGAGCCAGGCGGCCACGCCGGAGTGGGGCACCAGGTCGGCGCGGGTGCATAGACGTTGCCAGGTCTGGGTCATGGTGTTGGCTGCTGCAGAGGCGATAGTCATGGGGAAAGACTCCTTCAGGCGGGACGTAACTGGCCGCGCTCGCTGGTATAGATGATGTCCGGGTCGGGGCGGCTGTCGTTGACGAAGCTTCTGAAGCGCTTGAGCTTCTCCGGGTCGCTGATGGCGTTGGCCCACTCGCACTGGTAGGTGTCGACCACGGCCTGCATCTGGCGCTCCAGCTCCTCGCCGATGCCGAGGCTGTCTTCGAGGATCACTTCCTTGAGGTAGTCCAGGCCGCCTTCCAGGTTCTCGCGCCACACCGAGGTGCGCTGCAGGCGGTCGGCGGTGCGGATGTAGAACATCAGGAAGCGGTCGATGTAGCGGAACAGCTCTTCGTCGCTGAGGTCGGTGGCAAACAGCTCGGCGTGGCGCGGGCGCATGCCGCCGTTGCCCGATACGTAAAGGTTCCAGCCGTTCTCGGTGGCGATCACACCGATGTCCTTGCTCTGGGCTTCGGCGCACTCGCGGGTACAGCCGGAAACCCCGAATTTGATCTTGTGCGGCGCGCGCAGCCCCTTGTAGCGGTGCTCCAGCCGGATCGCCATGCCCACGCTGTCCTGCACGCCGTAGCGGCACCAGGTGCTGCCGACGCAGGATTTCACCGTGCGTAGAGACTTGCCGTAGGCGTGACCGGTCTCGAAGCCGGCTTCGATCAGCTCGCCCCAGATCGCCGGCAGGTCCTCCAGGCGGGCGCCGAACAGGTCGATGCGCTGGCCGCCGGTGACCTTGGTGTAGAGACCGTACTTCTGCGCCACCTGGCCCAGCACTACCAGCTTGTCGGGGGTGATCTCCCCGCCGGCGATGCGCGGCACCACCGAGTAGGTGCCGTTCTTCTGCATGTTGGCCATGAAGGTGTCGTTGGTGTCCTGCAGCGGGATATGGGCCGCGTCGGTGATCGGCTCGTTGAAGCAGGAGGCCAGTATCGAGGCCACCGCCGGCTTGCAGATGTCGCAGCCGAGGCCGTGGCCCACCTTGGAGCCATGCTTCTCCATCAGCTCGCTGAAGGTCTTGATGCCCTCCACCCGGACGATGTCGTAGAGCTCCTGGCGGGTGTAGTGGAAGTGTTCGCAGATCGACTTGTCGACCTCCACGCCGCGGCTTTCGAGTTCGTGATCCACCAGGGTCTTGAGCAGGGCGGCACAGCCGCCGCAGCCGGTGCTGGCGCGGGTCTCGCCTTTCACCGCGCCCAGATCAACCGCGCCGCCGTCGATGGAGGCGCATACATCCGCCTTGGTGACGTTGTGACACGAACAGATCATGGCGGTGTCCGGCAGGGCGTCCGGCCCCAGCGCGGGGGCGGCGCTGCTGCCGGCCGGCAGAATCAGGGTGGCAGGGTCCTCGGGCAGTTCGATGCGGTTGGCGTAGTACTGCAGCAGGGTGTCGTAGACGCTGTTGTCGCCCACCAGCATGGCGCCGACCAGGCGCTTGCCGTCGCTGGAGACCACCAGCTTGCGGTACTGCTGCTTGAGCGGGTCGAGAAAACGGAACTGGCGTGCTCCGGGTGTACGGTCGCCGTGGGCATCGCCGATGGAACCCACGTCGACGCCCATCAGCTTGAGCTTGGTGCTCATGTCGGCGCCCTTGAAGGGCTCATTGCCTTCGAGCAGCGTGACGGCAGCGGCCTTGGCCATCTGGTAGCCGGGGGCGACCAGGCCGAAGATGCTGTTGTTCCACAGTGCTACCTCGCCGACGGCGAGGATGGCCGGGTCGCTGGTCAGGCAGCTGTCGTCGATCACCACACCGCCGCGCTCGCCGAGCTCCAGGCCGCAGTCGCGGGCCAGCTCGTCGCGGGGACGAATGCCGGCGGAGAAGACGATCAGGTCGGTTTCCAGCACTTTTTCGTCCTGGAACACCATGCGGTGGCGGCTGCGCTCGCCGTCGACGATCTCCTGGGTCGCGCGGCCGGTGAGCACCTGCACGCCCAGCGATTCGATCTTCTCGCGCAAGAGCTCGCCGCCTTCGGTGTCCACCTGCATCGGCATCAGCCGCGGGGCGAACTCCACCACGGCGGTGTCCAGATTCAGGCCGCGCAGGGCATTGGCCGCCTCCAGGCCGAGCAGCCCGCCGCCCACCACCACCCCGGTGGCGGCATTCTCGGCCGCGGCGCGGATGGCATCGAGATCGTCCAGGGTGCGGTAGACCAGGCAGCCCTCGCGGTCATTGCCGGGAATCGGCGGCACGAAGGGAAAGGAGCCGGTGGCCAGCACCACTCGGTCGTAGGGGGTGCGGCCCTCGGCGGTGACCACCTCGCTCGCATCGCGGTCGATGGCGGTGACCGCCTCATCGAGGCGCAGGGTGATGCCGTGCTCGGCGTAGTAGTCGGCGGTGGAGAGGGCCAGCGACTCGGCGTCCTGGCCGTTGAAGACCTCGGAGAGGTGGACCCGGTCGTAGGCCAGGTGGCGTTCCTCGCCGAACACCGAGATGGCATAGCGCTCGGTGGCGCCGCGTTCTACCAGCTGTTCGACCAGGTGGTGGCCGACCATGCCGTTGCCGATGATGATCAGGTGCGGTTGGGTAGACATGTCAGGCGGCCTCCTTCTCGGGGCGGGTCTGAGTGGGGGAATCCTCGGGTTTCGGTGTGGCGTCGAGTGAGGCGTCGAGCAGGGCGTCGGCGTCGGCCGCGCCCAGCAGCAGGGCGGGTCGGCAGGGGGTGAGATCGCGTCCGGCCAGGGCCTGGGCGAAGTACCAGGGACCCGGGGCGGTATCGCCATAGAGCACCGCTCCCTCCAGGCGGCCCTCGCGCAGCAGGAGCCGGCGGTAGTCGCCCTGATCGGGGTCGTGGTAGGCGAGCACCTCGTGCTCCTCGCTCGGCTCGGTGGGGCCGAAGGCATAGAGGGAAACGCCGCTGACCTTGAGCCGGGTGGCGCTGGGGCGCTCCGCGTAGCCGCCGACCGCTTCACCGGCGAGATGGGCGGCGAGCACCTCGACCTGGCGCCAGATCGGCTCCACCAGGCCATAGGTGTGCTGTTCGAACTGGCAGCATTCGCCGAGGGCGAAGATCGCCGGGTCGGAGGTGGTCAGGTACCCATCCACCCGGATGGCGCGGTCCACCGCCAGGCCGGCGGCTCGCCCCGGCTCGACGTTGGGCGCGATGCCGATGGCCACCACCACGCAGTCGGTGGGCAGGCGGCGCCCCCCCTCGAGGCAGACGGCGGCGACACGGCCCTGGCCATCGTCCTCGAGGGCGGCCAGCCGGGCGCCGGTGATGACCTCGAGCCCGCGGCCGACGAGCTCCTGCTCGAGCAGGCCCGCAGCGGTGGCATCGAGCTGGCGGTTCATCAGGTGCTCCGCCCGCTGCAGCAGGGTGACCGCCATGCCGCGCTTGCGCAGCCCCTCGGCGGCCTCCAGGCCCAGCAGGCCGCCACCGATCACCACGGCGCTGCCGCCGCGGCTGGCGCAGTCGGAAAGGGTGGCGGCATCGTTCAGGTCGCGGAAGGCATGGACGCCCGCGAGCCGGATGCCGGGCAGCGGCGGCAGCGCCGGGCGCGAGCCGGTGGCCAGCACCAGGCGGCCATAGGCCAGGTGGCGTCCGGCATCGGTGGTCAGGCGTTGTGCCTGACGATCGATCTCGGTGACGCGCTCGCCGAGGATCAGCTCGATGCCCTGCTCGGCATACCACTCGGCCGAGCGCAGGGTCAGGGTGTCGCGCTCCAGTTCGCCGGCCAGCAGCGGCGAGAGCAGGATGCGGTTGTAGGCGGGAGTGGGCTCCTCGCCGATCACCGTGATGCGGGCAGGCCTGGCCGGCTGCCTGAGTAACGCTTCCAGCAGCCGGTGGCTGGCCATGCCGTTGCCGACGATGACCAGCGGGTCCTGGGGTGCCTGGGTGCTGTGCGGAGGCATGGAGCTCCTCCTCTGCCTGTGGGTGAACGCAAAAGGGCGCCTCGACCCCGTCTCGTGGAGAGACGGGTGCGAGGCGCCCTTGCCTGATGTTCGTTGACGGGCGATCGCCGTTGATCGCCGTCTGAGCAGACCCATCAAGAATCTCGCCAGCAGGCGGTTGTCGCGCCATACATTTCGTTTAATCAATGGGTTGCCGAGGCCTGGCGGTGGCGTGGCGGGAGAGGGCGGGTGCCGAGGGAGCGCCTCGCTGGTGCAGCAAAAGGGGGGTGTGCACCGCGATGAGGCAGGTTTCGGCGGCGTCGACCCGGCGCGAGGTGGCACCCCGTGGCGGGCACGGCGCGAAAAGCCAGGCGTCAGGCACGGGGTAGGGCGGGTTGGCACCCCGCTTGCATCGCCCTGGGTATCCATAAGGCGCCATGTCGGCGCCTCTCGGGGCAACGACGCCCGCCGCTTCCTGGCCAGACCGGGACGCGGCGGGCGTCTGCGTTCATGGGCCCTGGAAACGACAACAGCAGGAGACTGCCATGCGGCACATCAGCACCACCTGTCCCTACTGCGGCGTCGGCTGTGGGGTCCGGGCGACCCTGGCGGACGGGCAGCTGACCGCGGTGGCCGGCGATGCCGACCATCCGGCCAACTACGGACGCCTCTGCGTCAAGGGCTCGGCGCTGCACGAGACCCTGGGCGAGCAGGGCCGGCTGATGCGGCCGCGGGTGGACGGCCGCGAGGTGGCGTGGGCCACGGCCCTGGATGCCGTGGCCGAGCGGCTGGCGGCCACCCGTCGCGAGCATGGCAAGGAGGCGGTGGCCGCCTACCTCTCGGGCCAGCTGCTCACCGAGGATTACTATGTCGCCAACAAGCTCTTCAAGGGCTTCATTGGCACCCCGCACCTGGATACCAACTCGCGGCTCTGCATGGCCTCGGCGGTGGCCGCCCACCGGCGCGCCTTCGGCGCCGATGCGGTGCCCTGCAGCTACGAGGACCTGGAGGAGGCCGAGCTGGTGGTGCTGGTGGGGTCCAACCTGGCCTGGAACCACCCGGTGCTCTACCAGCGCCTCAAGGTGGCCAAGACCCGCAACCCGCTGATGCGAGTGGTGGTGATCGACCCCCGGGTCACCGACAGCTGCGAGATCGCCGATCTCTACCTGGGCCTTCGCCCCGGCAGCGATGCCCGGCTGTTCAACGGCCTGCTGGCCTGGATGGCCGACCGGGGCAGGCTCGATGCTCTCTATCTGGCGCGCCATACCCGGGGGCTGGACGCGGCCCTGGCGGCGGCCCGGGAGGATGACGTTTCGCTGGCGGCCGTGGCCGCCGACTGCGACCTGGACCCGGAGCGCCTGGAGACCTTCTACTACTGGTTCGCCAGCCAGCTCCACGTGGTGACCCTCTTCTCCCAGGGGATCAACCAGTCCAGCAGCGGCACCGACAAGGGCAATGCGATCATCAACTGCCACCTGGCCGGCGGCAAGCTGGGCCTGCCCGGGGCCGGCCCCTTCTCGATCACCGGCCAGCCCAACGCCATGGGCGGCCGCGAGGTGGGGGGCCTGGCCAACCAGCTGGCCGCCCATATGGACTACGACAGCCCCGGCGCCATCGATCGGGTCACCCGCTTCTGGTCGACGCCCTCGCTCACGCCGAGCCTCCCCGAGGCCCCCGGCCACAAGGCGGTAGACCTGTTCGAGGCGATCGAGCGCGGCGAGATTCACGCCCTGTGGATCATGGCCACCAACCCGGCGGTGAGCCTGCCCCGTGCCGACCGGGTACGGGCAGCGCTCGAGCAGTGCCCGCTGGTGATCGTCTCCGAGTGCGTCGCCGACACCGACCTGCTGGCGTACGCCGACATCGTGCTGCCGGCATCCTCCTGGTCGGAGAAGGACGGCACCGTGACCAACTCCGAGCGGCGCATCTCCCGCCAGCGCGGCCTGCTGCCGCCGCCGGGGGAGGCGCGCCACGACTGGTGGATCATCTGCGAGGTGGCCCGCCGGCTGGGCTACGGTGAGGCCTTCGCCTACGCGCACCCGGCGGAGATCTTCGACGAGCACGCCCGGCTCTCCGGCTTCGAGAACCTTCCCGGCACTCCGGGCGAGCGGCTGTTCGATATCTCCGGGCTGGCCGGGCTCGACCGCGCCGCCTACGACGCCCTCTCGCCCATCCAGTGGCCGGTCACGGCCGCCGCGCCCCGCGGCACCGCGCGGCTGTTCGAGGAGGGCCGCTTCGCCACCCCCGACGGCCTGGCCCGCCTGATGCCGGTGCGCCCCCGCGGGCCCGAGCAGGCGCTCTGCGCGGCGCGACCGCTGCGCCTCAACACCGGGCGCATCCGCGACCAGTGGCACACCATGACCCGCACCGCCCGCTCGCCGCGGCTGATGAACCACCGCCCCGAGCCCTTTATGGAGGTGGCCCCGGCCGATGCCGCAGCCTGGGGGGTGTCCGACCAGCAGCTGGCGCGACTGCGTGGCGCCGGCGGCGACTATGTCGGACGAGTGCGGCTCGCCAAGGGCCAGCGGCGCGGCGAGGTGTTCGTGCCGATGCACTGGAGCAACCGCTTCAGCGGTGCGGCCCTGGCCGGCCGTCTGCTCGCCGCCCACCTCGATCCGCTCTCCGGCCAGCCCGAGGCCAAGCAGGGCGCCGTGGCGCTGGCCCCGCTGGCGATCGCCTGGGAGGCCACCCTGCTGGTGGCGCCGGATCTGGCCGGTGAGGCCGACTGGCGCGAAGAGGCCGCCTACTGGGCCCGCATTCCCCTGGCCCACTGCCAGCGCTGGCAGCTGGCCGGCACCCCCGAGAGCGCCGACCGCGACTGGCTGGCCTGGGTAACGCGCCATTTGCCGGCGGCGACCCTGTGGCTCGAGGACCCATCCGGTGGGCGCCTGCGTGCCGCCGGCATCGAAGCGGGGCGCCTGCGCTGGTGGCTGATGGTGGGGCCGCCCGGCGAACTGCCGGGCCTGGCCTGGCTCGACGAGCGCTTCGCCGAGGCCGCCCGGGGCGAGGCCCTGGACGGCGCGCGTCGTCGTCGGCTGCTGGCCGGCGGTGACGCCGGTGCCGCCGACAGCGGCCCGGTGGTCTGCAGCTGCCACCAGGTGGGAAGGAGCACCATCGTGACCGCCATCCGCGACGGGGATGCCAGCATCGAGGCGCTGGGGGCGCGGCTGGCCTGCGGCACCCAGTGCGGCAGCTGCGTTCCCGAGCTCAAGGCCCTGATCGAGGAGAGCTCCGCCGCCTGAGAGGTCTGCCGCCCGGAAGCGGCGAGGGTCTGGTTAGTCGTCCGGCCCGTGCCGGGCCGGCTGTTGGCTCGGCAGCAGGTCGGCGAGGTCGAGGATGGCGCGGGAGAGGTCGGCCATGCTGCGGCTCTGGTCCATGGCCGTCTTGCGCATGTAGCGGTAGGCCTGTTCCTCACTCATGGCCTGGTTGGCCATGATGACCCCCTTGGCGCGTTCGACCAGCTTGCGCTCGCGCAGCGCCTTGCGGGTGTTCGCCAGTTCGTTGCCGAGCCCCTGCAGCCGGTCGGTCTGGCTGCGCACGAGCTCTAGCAGCGAGCGATTGAGGGGCGAGGCGAGGGCCTCGGCCGTCGCCTGCCCGTCGATGCCGCCGGGCGTGGCCGCGACGGTATCGCCCAGCAGCGGGTCGAGCGCCGAGGGGCCGGTGTCACACGGCGGCGCGGCCAGCGCCTGGCGCGCGGCGGCCAGGCGCTCGGCACATAGTGAAGCCAGCTCCTCGCCCAGGAAGGCCTCGACCCGGTGCATGGCATCGATGCGTCGGGTGGTCAGGGCGAACCAGAGCTCCCCCAGCTGCGCGGGGTCGCTCACGCCGGCCGCGGCGGCATCCACCGGCGCTGCCCCGGCGATCTCGCGCAGGCGCTGGATCGGTGCCAGGTCGCTCTCCGGCAGGGCGGCCTCCCAGCAGGTTCGGGCCTCGGGGCTGGCGAACTCCAGGAAGGTCGCGAAGCAGCGCGTCTGGGCCTCGAGCAGCCGCCCCAGCAGCCGGCGATGGGCGGCGTCGAAGCCGCCGGCGGTGAAGCCGTGGGCGCCGCAGGCGCGCTCCTGTCCGGCCAGCTCCTTGCCCTTCAGCAGGTGAAAGAGGGCCACCAGGGCCAGGGTGATGCGGGTGTCACCGCCGCCATCGGCGGCCTCGAACACCAGGCCCAGCAGGCCGCCGATCAGGCCGTTGTAGTCGCGCGTGGCGTCGTCCGGTGTCATCCGGCGGGTGGCCACGGCGCCACGCACCGTCTCCAGGGCGTCCAGGGCCTGCCACACCTCCGCGCCGCGGCGCAGCAGCCGGGCCCCCTGGGCCGTCTGCTCCGGGAGCTCGGCAAGCTCCGTGAGACGCCGCCGGACGGCCAGCTCGGCCGACTGGCTGTCGGCGATCCGCTCACTGCGGTCGGCAGCGAAGCGCCGCCCCTCCGAGGCCAGGTAGATGGCGCTGCAGCCGCGCTCCTTCTGCAGCGCGTGGATCAGGCGACCGGTGTCGATGACGATGCCGCAGGCCGCGGAGAGCTGCTCGAGGGCGCCGAGCTCGCAGCGCCTGGCGGCCTGTCGCAGGCGTGATGCCGATGTCATGGGATAACCTCCCTTGCCAGGACGACCGCCGCCCCGGGCGGGCGGCGGTCGGTGATGGGGGCGAGGCGGCCACGTCGGCCGCCAGGCTCAGCGCAGCGAGAGGGCGCCGGCACCGGCGTCCTCGCCCAGCGCATCCCGGTACGCCTTGGCCTCCTCGGCCTCGGTCTCGTCCGAGAAGCGTACCAGCAGCGCGCAGGAGGCCAGCACCAGTACGGTCAGGCCCAGGTAGAAGAGCCCCTGCTGGTAGGTGATCGCCTCGGAGCGGAACAGGAAGGCGGCGGCCACCGCCCCCACGTTGCCGCCGGCGCCGACGATGCCGGCCACCGCGCCCAGCGCCTTCTTGTTGATGAAGGGCACCACGCCATAGGTGGCCCCTTCCGCCATCTGCACGAACAGGCTGAACACCAGCATGATACCGATGGCGTAGGAGAGCACGTGCATCTGGGAGAAGGCGACCAGGGCGATGCCCTCGCAGATCAGGGCGATGAACAGCCAGCGCACGCGGCCCTTGAGGCCACCATTCCTGGCGAACAGGTCGGAGAAGATACCGCCCAGGGTGCGGGCGAAGACGTTCATCAGCCCGAACAGGCCGGCGAGCATCCCGGCCATGGCCAGGGTCAGGTCGAAGTGGTCGAAGAAGTAGATGGCGGCGATGTTGTTGATGGTCAGCTCGACGCCGAAGCAGATCGCATAGACCACGAACAGCGCCCAGACGCGGATGTCCTTGGCGGCGGCCATGAAGCTGCTGCCGGCACCGTGTTCGCCCGTGGCCTCGGGCAGCTCGCCGCGTGCGCGCAGCTCGGCGAAGTTGCCGTTGGGGGCGTCCTGGGTGAACAGCCAGTAGCCGATGCCGGTGGCGAACATCACCACGCCCGGCACCACCATGGCCAGGCGCCAGCCCAGGGTCTCGCTGACGCCGAGCATCAGCAGCCCGGAGAAGATCAGCGGCATCAGGATCTGGGTGGTGCCGCCGCCCAGGTTGCCCCAGCCGGCGCTGGTGGCGTTGGCGGTGCCCACCACGTTGGGGGCGAACATCATGGTGGTGTGGTACTGGGTGATCACGAAGGCCGCGCCGATGGCACCGATGGCCAGGCGCGCCAGCAGGAAGGTCTCGAAGCTGTTGGCGAAGCCGATGCCCATCACCGGGATCGAGCCCAGCAGCAGCAGGCCCGAGTAGGTCTTGCGCGGCCCGATACGGTCGCAGAGCACGCCGATCGCCAGGCGCACGATCACGGTGATCAGCACCGAGGCGATGATGGTGTTGCCAATCTGGGTCTGGGTCAGGCTGAGGTCCTCGCGGACCACCGCCATCAGCGGGGCGATGCCGAACCAGCCGAAGAAGCAGATATGGAAGGCGAACCAGGAGAAATGGAAGGCCCGCATCTGGGGAGTGGTGAAGTCCAGCAGGCGAATCCTGTTGGCCTTGTTGAGAATGTTCATGGCGTTACCTCGCGGATCAGTCAGTCGCGTTAGCAAACGAGCCCTTCGACGTTGAAGGTCAGGTTCGACGCACTCGTGCTCCACGGAGCCTGGTCCACGCCCAACAGGTCTTGATCCGTATTAAGCAAGTGATCTGCCACTTCTGGATTTTTTATCTGGATTTCATTGGCTTGATAGAAAAGCCGAGGGCCGCCCTCGTCGGGCGGCCCTCGGTTCTGCGGGGCTGGGGCTTTCTGATGGTGCAGTGCGGCACGGACGTGCCCGATCCTGGTGCCTGCGGCGGCACGCCGGAGTCAGCGCATGGCCAGCTGGCGGTCGTCACGGTCGCAGGCCAGGAAGGCGGAGCCCTCGAGCCACTCCGGGTCCGGGTAGTAGACGAACAGGTACTGCTCCTCCTTGATGCTGTCGATCAGCGGGTAG
>Ga0209075_1004140_pt1 | contig 11722 bp, 7 predicted proteins | sample Stecom2011_FD_187523 | JGI IMG/M metagenome (GOLD analysis project Ga0209075, IMG submission 187523) | Agricultural soil microbial communities from Utah to study Nitrogen management - Steer compost 2011 (SPAdes) (version 2) | ecosystem: Environmental > Terrestrial > Soil > Agricultural land...
GTGAAACAACTGAAGCCTGATCCATGGGAAAGCATCGAGATCAAATACCCCGTGGGAAGTACGCACACGGCTAAAGTACGTAACTTCACCAACTTCGGAGCTTTCGTGGAAATCGAAGAGGGCGTGGAAGGATTAATCCATATCTCCGACCTGTCATGGACCAAAAAAATCAAGCACCCAAGCGAAGTCACCGAAATCGGGGCACCCATCGACGTGCAAGTTCTGGATATCGATAAAGAAAATCGTCGCCTGAGTTTGGGCCACAAGCAGCTGGAAGAGAACCCGTGGGACGTGTTCGAAACCATCTTCACCGTAGGCTCTATCCACGAGGGAACCATCGTGGAACTGCTTGACAAAGGTGCCGTTATCTCTCTACCCTATGGCGTGGAAGGATTTGCCACTCCAAAACACCTGGTGAAAGAAGACAATTCGCAGGCACAAGTAGAAGAGAAACTGGAATTCAAAGTGATCGAGTTCAACAAAGACGCTAAACGGATCATCGTTTCTCATAGCCGTATCCATGAGGATATCTCCGGCGAGGACTCCAGAAGAAGAGGAGGAAGACGAGGAGGAAGAAAAGAGAGCGGTGTGGAAACTGTGGCTGCTGCAACTGTAGTGGAACGTACCACGTTGGGCGATATCGAAGAATTGGCCGCACTGAAAGAGAAGCTGGATAACCAGAAGGTGGAAGCACTGAAGAAGAAAGCAGCCAAAGAGGCGAAGGCAGCTGAGGCTAAGGCAGAAGCCAAAGAAGCTGAAGTAAAAGAAACCGAAGCAGAGGCCGAGGTGAAAGCAGAGGCTGAGGTAGATGCTAAAGCGGAAGAGACGCCCAAGGCGGAAGTGGAAGTGGAAACTAAAGAGGAAGCTCCGAAAGAAGAAGTGAAATCCGAGGAGTCAACTGAACCCGAAGCGGTAGAAGCTAAAGCTGACGATACAGAAGCTGTAGAAGCAGAAGCCGCGGATACCGTGGAGGAAGCTACAGACGCTGAAACAAAAGACGAAAAAGAGGCTTAAATCTCTTGTACGTGATATTATAAAAGGGGTGCCGTTTCATACGACACCCCTTTTTTATTAGCTTCGTGCTGTCAGCTTCGCCCTTCCATAACATCAATCCTACAAAAATTAATCTGTTTTTTCGTACCTTTGCTGGATAAAAATTACAGCGATGCTCTCAAAAATTACAACGATACCCTCAAACAACAAACCCTATAGAGATTTTGTCGATTTTCTATCGGTACGATTCCCCTTCAAGGTACAGAAGATATCCATCAATGCCGGCTTTACTTGCCCCAATAGGGATGGAAGCAAGGGGCGAGGTGGATGTACCTATTGCAACAACCAGAGCTTTAGCCCTGGGTACGGCAAACCCACTAGAACAATAACGGAACAGATGGCAGACGGTATTCAGTTTTTCTCACGAAAGTATCCTGAAATGAAGTACCTCGCCTATTTCCAATCCTATACCAACACGTACGATAGTTTGGAAACACTTACCGGCAAGTACGAAGAAGCTCTCTCCTATCCCGGTGTAGTAGGCTTGATCGTGGGTACACGCCCCGACTGCATGCCTCCTGAACTGCTCGACTACTTTGAAGCGCTGAGTAAGAAAACGTTCGTCATGATAGAATATGGGGTGGAGTCCACGTTGAACAGAACGCTCGAACGTGTCAACCGGCAACACACCTTTGAAGATTCTGCCGAAATGATTCATTTAACAGCGGAGCGAGGTATCACCGTGGGAGCCCATATGATCTTGGGACTTCCGGGGGAGACCCGAGAAGAGATTCTATCCCACGCCGATGTACTGTCGGAACTCCCGTTGACCACGTTGAAATTGCATCAACTACAGATTATTCGAGGAACAGCCATGGCAAAGGAGTTCCGGTTACTCCCCGAGTCGTTTCACCTTTTCGAGCTAGAGGAGTATATCGATCTGTGTGTTGATTTCGCGGAGCGGCTGAGCCCGGACATCTATATCGAGCGATTCACGTCTCAATCGCCAAAAAAACTATTGATTGCTCCCGCTTGGGATCAAAAAAACCACGTGGTAACAGAGAAAATTGCAAGGCGTTTTATGGAAAGAGAGACCCGGCAGGGGCGTTTACATGGTCAGCTCCAAAGTTATCCCTTATAGCACTTTCCCGACACCTATCATCACTTTCTATAATTCCATTCCCGTCGACTATACTTCTCTTTTTGCAGCACCTCGATGCTCGTGACCTCTTCATCGTTGAAAGTGTTGACTTCGTGCACACGCAGTAGAAGAGCCAGCTCATCGATCCATTGTTGAAAGAAGGGTTCTGTTTCTGGTGCCACACCCACTTTTTTCTGCAAGTAGTCCCGTATATTACACACGGGACTAACCACCGAGGCGGTCGCCCTCGCGATCAAATTCCTGTTTTCAGCACGAAGTGCACGTTTCAACATGTGCAAATCGGTATTGTACAACAGTGTCCCGTGATGCAACTCCCTCCCACCGGAGAGATGGGAGGCGGTTCCTGATACCTTGGATTCTCCTATCCAAAGGTCCTTGCGTTTCCTAATTTCCACGGGAATGCCAATGGCATGTAATGCCTTCACTACTGGATCCAAAAAGCGAGGACTCAAAGGAGCCTCGCTTTTTCCTTGAATAAAACTGTAGTTGAAGTTTCCCAGATCGTGATATACTGCACCTCCTCCCGATAAACGCCGTATAATACGAATATCATTTTCGATGCAGAAATCAGGATCCACCTCGTTCAAAACCGCTTGATTAGATCCGATGATGACGCTCGGTTCGTTCCTGTATAACAGTAAGAAATCTTCCTCTTTTCTCGAGAAAAGATACTCTTCCACCGCTAGGTTAAACGTGGGGGTATTAGACTCAGAAACGACAATCTTCATACCAGAGATACGTGACGGCTATAACGAGAACACCACCTCTTTAATAATCTCGCTCACGGTAGGATGCGGGAAGACAACCTCTTGCATTTCTTTCAATGTCATCTCCTGCTCAATGGCAATGCACGCTCCGTAAATGATCTCGCTAGACGGATTACCAAGCAAGTGAACACCAATCACCTCTTCGTGTTTCTCACCTAGCAGTACTTTACATATTCCGCTTCCACCTTCGTTTTCAGCCACGAAACGTCCGGAATATGCCATGGGAAGTTTGGCTACTTTATACGGGATGTTCTTGGCTTTGGCCGACTCTTCCGTCTCCCCTACTCCGGCCACCTCTGGATTTGTATATACCACACCAGGAATGGCATTGTAGCGCATGATATCGTTTCTACCCGTTAGGTTATTGACCACAACCTCTCCCTCGCGGCTCGCGGTATGGGCCAACAAAGAGAAACCGGTCACGTCGCCAGCGGCGAACACACCGGGAACGTTGGTACGCATTTTCTCATCCACTTTAATACCAGAACGAAACAGCTCTACGCCGAGGTTTTCTAACCCGAACCCTTGCGTTACGGGACGGCGCCCCACGCTTAGCAAGATCTTCTCGCCTTCTATTGCTTGGGACTTCCCTTCCTTCTCGAAAACAACTTTATTACCATCTACTTGCACGACCTTCGCGCTCATATGAAACGTGATTCCCTTCTTCGTGTATGTATCACGCAAAGCAGCTGATATTTCAAGATCCATACCTCCTAAAATTTCAGGGAGCATCTCTATCACGGTTACTTGTGTACCTAAACTGTTGTAGAAGCTGGCAAATTCCATACCGATGACACCACCACCTATCACTACCAGTGATTCCGGTCGCTCTGTCATTTCCAGTATTTCCCTATTGGTCACCACGACTTCTCCAGCCTCTGATAAGCCAGGGATTGGTGGTACGGCCGACTCCGAACCGGTACAGATCAGTAAGTTTCTGCCGATATATTTTTCACCGTTGCAAGTGATCTCGATTCCCTCCGATGAACGTCCTACTATCTGGGCATCCCCTTTTACAACGTTCACTTTGTTCATCTTCATCTTGCTCTCTACGCCACTTACTAATTTTCTAACTACTTTTTTCTTGCGGGAGATCATCTTCCCGTAATCAAACCTGATGTTATCTCCGAACACACCGTACTTCTCTCCTAAAACGGCATTTTCATAGGTTTTTGCACTGTATAGTAATGTTTTCGTGGGGATACACCCTTCATTGAGGCAAACGCCGCCCATCTCTTTCTTTTCGAAGAGTATCACGTTGAGTCCCGCTTGCCCGGCTCTCTCTGCCGCAACGTATCCTGCAGGGCCACCTCCTATAATTAGTAAGTCTGTCATATTTTTCTAGTCTGAATGTTTAAAATTGGTGAATCTTTTAGTGAGCAGTCTGCTCACGAGTTGATTTACACGTTAAACGCGATTTTCAACTCCTCTATTTCTTTATCGCCGATCGGTTGCAAAGAACCAATGGACACTGCCATCACTAGGGAATTAGCCGAAAATTCGGCCACCTCCAAGTAGTCGAACGTGCTCAATAATTTATCTCCGGTGATAAAAACACTATCGTTTTCTACCAGGATCACACGGTTATCATTGAACATTTTGGCCACACTGTCCACATCGTTATAAATCAAACTAAATGGTATAGACGGTACGTCCTGCAAGAAAATCCAGCTCTCTGGAATGGTACGCACGTCAAACTTGGTTCCACTCACCGCGTGAGCCATCAAGTTGATGGGCTGCGTACAGATAATGGAGTTAATATGCGGGTTCAGCTGGTATATTTTTTGATGCAGGGCGACCGATCGACTCGGCACTTTGCCAGCTTCAGCCATACCGTTTTTGATTTGCACAATATCTCCCGGCACAATATCCCACCGGGCCACGTTGCTCGGGGTGATTAAAAAATCATCATCTTTCCATCGTACGGATACGGTTCCGTAAGTGGATATCATCAACCCTTGATTACATGATCTGCGGATAATATTGACCATCTCGGAACGGATAGCCCGCTCTTCAGAGGAATAATCGATGTCCATGAAGTGAGAAATGTTGGTGGGGAGATGGTTCACGTATTGCGACACCTCTTCGTCCGTAAGGTAGTTAACCCCACCTAATCTTTTTGCGTTCACGATAGTACGACAGCAGAACTCCAAGGTTTCAAAACGCTGGTACGCGTCCATCATATTTGTTCCCCCGAGCACCACACCATGATTCTCCATGATCACTGCCTTATAACGGGAGTCCTTGAACTCGTAGGCAATTTTCTCACCCAGGTCTTCGCTACCGGGTGTTCCATAGGGAGCAAAACCAATATCTCCACAAATATTATGTGCTTGTGGCACAATTTTAGTATCCGGAACAATGCCCGCGATACTGAAAGCTACAAGTGCCGGTGGATGAGCGTGAATGATTGCCGTAAGTTCCGGTCTCGTCTCGTAAATCGCCTTGTGAAAAGGAAGTTCCGACGATGGTTTATGCAGGCCGATGATGGTTCCATCCTTCTTCACCTGCATGATATCTTTCGGGGTGAGCGACCCTTTGTCTACTCCTGACGGGGTGATCCATATATCCCCGTTTTTATCACGAAGGGAGATGTTACCACCAGAGGTGGTAGTCATTCCACTTTTATAAATTCTGCCGATGATCACATTAATCTGTTCCACCGGGTGCATTAAATTAACGTCTAATTGCTTCATTTTCTTAATAGATTAAAGCCTTATATTTTATCCATGTTCGACAGCAAGTACGCCTCTGCCTCTATACTCCACAATCCATTATGTCGATCACAGATAGCTGCCAGTTCTTTAAAGAAAGGATTGGTTTCGCCCAGTTTCTCGAAATCGGATATCGGGGTAAGTGGCAAATCTATATGCGTGTAGATTAACTTTTTACCACCAGGGATATTGGGTAGGTTGTTGGTAGCATCGGCTACCGCGTCAAGCCCCCCGATATGGGTTACCAGTCCTGCCGGATCCAATCCCTTGCTCATGATTTCCAAAGCCTCTTTCATATCGTCGTTGTTTCCACCACTCGTACCTACAATATGCGTGTACGCGTAATGCACGTTATAGAAGTTTAGCTCCGCGCTGAAATTGGTATCGTTAGGTCCTGCAAAGAAATTGAGGCAACCGTCAAATCCGAGTATGGCATCGCCTTGCTCTACCACGGGACGTACCGGTGCAAAAACAAACACGTCGTTATAACCGGTATCGCCACTAAGCGCTCTTAACTCTTTCACAGGATCGTCCATCTTCCCGGTGTTGATATAATGCAGTTCTATACCTCTAGATGCCGCGAAATCGACCGTGTATATTGAAGCAGCCCTATCCAATCGTGCTTGATCCACGTCGGTAATCACCAGCAACGAAGGTTTCCGGTCTTCTCGATGCAATGCATAATTGATGGCCGCGAGCCCCATGGGACCAACGCCAGCCAGAATGGCCATTTTACCACCATCCACGATCTCCATCTCGTGCTTGTAACTTCCAGGGGTGGTGTGATAATTGGCGTGCATAGCTCCGATCACACAAGAAAGTGGCTCGGATAAAGAAGCGGGGTAATACCCTTCTCCCTCGTAGGCGAGCAAACAATCCTGTTCCATCACCTCATTAGGTATAATCACGTAGGTGGCATCTCCTCCCACGTGTTTGTAGCTATACCCTGGAGCACTTAATAATCCTACCGGGCCATCCTCGTAAAAGATAGCCGGTTGAATGGAGAACTTATCTCCCGGTTTAAACTTGTGTGCCCATTTGGCACCCACTTCCAGCAAGTCGCCGGCAAACTCGTGACCAATAATAATAGGGTTTTCCGCGACGTCATCGGGCACTCGCTTATGTTCGGCACCTTGAGACGAAGCTTTGTATGACGACATACACAGCGAGTCGGTCACCACCTTCGCCAGAATTTCATCTTCTTTGATGGGGGGTAAATCAAACTCCTCCAAGCGGAGATCTTTCTTCCCGTATAATCTAACTGCTCTTGTTTTCATTGTAATGTATGATATTTTAATTATTTATTTTAGCATCACCTGTCCACCCGTGATGGGCAACGCCTGTCCCGTCTCGCCCGTTTGATCCATCAGGTAAAGTACTCCTTTTGTCACATCCTCGGGTGTACATCCCTTACGCATAGGCACCTTTGACAAGTAAAACGTCTTCACGTCTTCGATTGTTTTAGCACCAGGTACTTTACCGGCATTCAGGTATTGAACGAACAAGCCCTTTTCTGGATCGCTCCAGAGAGGTCCTTCATAAAAATTGCCCGGACAGACGGCGTTCACTTTAACGCGGAACGGTGCCAATTCTAACGCGAACGATTGGGTAAGCCCGATACCACCGAACTTCCCTCCCGCGTACGCGAAATTAGCTCTGCTTCCTTCCAATCCTGATTTAGAGTTGATCTGGATGATATCGGCATAATAATCGTCGCTCGTGTATTGGGTTTGTAGTTTCATTACTTTACTAACCACTTTGGTACAGTAAAAGTAAGCACTGTAATTTATCTTGGTAACAAAATCGAAATTTTCGGCCGTCATGTCCTCTAGCCCTCCCGCTCGAAGCACACCCGCGTTGCTTATAAAGCAATCGATGGCCCCGAAATGGCATACCGTCTTATGGATAAGATTTTCCAAGCTAGCGGTATCTGCCACGTTTGTTTTCACGAAAATAGCACGGTTGGTTCCCGCGAGGCTATTAAAGTTCTCAGCCGTTGACTCACCGGCCTCTTCGTTCAAGTCGGCAATCACTATGTTGGCTCCTTCCCTCAGGAGAGATCGTCCGATTCCTTCTCCAAAGCCTTGAGCAGCACCCGTGATCACGATGGTTTTATTCTCCGCACGGCCTCTCGATGTAGCGGCTACCACACTCCGGCGATAATTTTCGACTTCCCAATTATCGATAAAATCGATTTGCTCCGTCGTCATCGGATGGGGTCCTCCAAATGAATGGGCAATGTATGCCACCTTCATCGCGTCTTCAAACACGTCGAGTATGATGTCGCACTGTTTCGCGTGATCACCCACCGCCACCAGACCGATACCTTTTATCATTAGCACTTTTGGCAAGTAGCCGAACTGTTCGGTAAAAGCGGGGATCGCTTTCTCGGCTTCTGCTATCACCTCCTCCGGGGTTTCGCTGTTTAAAAAGAGATAGTTCGATTTGCAATAAACGATGGCATCTGGAGTGAATGGCTTGGCAATTTCTTGTTGTTTTTCCGGGCTATCGTAGTACCATTTTATCAGCTCGTTTTTACGAACTTTTAGCGTCTTTAACCCATCTCCCGACAGCATCATACGCAATGCCGGAAGAATTTCTTCAGTGCAATGGCACGTCTCTCTATCCGCGAGCGGCAGAGGTTGTGTAATTGCCGCTTCAATTTTTTTCAGGATATCCTCGTATATCAACCGGATCTCTTCGGTGGTATCCGCTCCCACGAAAATACCGTGATTTTCCAGCCAGATCACCTTCGGCTCTTCTTGATATTTGGCACGATACGCTTCAATCCGGTCGTTAACCTTTTTGAAGAGAACATATCCGGGATCTGTATACTGCACGTAAAGCGTTTTTTCACCAAAAAGATTTGTCACCTCTTTCTCCGCGTCCTGTGCACAGAGGAGTCCGTTCACGGTAGTAGGGTGCAAATGTACCACGAACGGCCAGTCGATCGCATCATGCAATGATGTCTCCACCGAAGGACGCCTTCCCTTGGTAAGGGTCGCGGCAGCCAGGTCGTTTTTCACCTCCTCCTCTCGCTTATCGGGATCGGTGCTATATGCTTTGGTAGCCATTACACCCAGCTTGCTTCTGTCTAATACAGCAAAGCCTTCTGTGGTTATGGTGGCTAACGCGGCACCGCTGGCTTTCACCCATATTTTCTCTTTATTCTTGTAGGATGTGTTGCCCCCTCCCGCTATCACGAAACGATTGTCTTGCCCGTAGAACCTTGATACATGAACCAGTTCCTGTAATTCAAAGATTTCGTCGTCAAGAAAGGCACGAGTATTTTGTTTCATCCCTGTTTATTGTTTATTTTTTGTATCAACTTTGTTTCCAACTGTCGGTTTCATGATCAACCCATGGATCGGTGATTGGCCATGATCGAGTAGCTTTTATTCACTTATTCATTTTTATCAGCTCGTCGCCTAGTTTCACGAACTCATCTCTTCGGGATCGGTCGACTGTCCCCACTGCGTTCACGTATCCTTCCAGTCCTTGCTGTACCACGTGTTGGTGCGCGGCAATCACACAAGCACCTTCGTAGTTGATCTGTTTGAGTTTAGGCGTGAGGGGTGTTCCACCGCGCGCGAACAGTTCTATCGGTTCCATGGCGGGGGTATTATGTTCACTGCCCAACGTCACCACGAACCCTTGTTCATGAAGGAACGAGGCATACTCCTCTAGCAGCTTCACGTCGTTACGTGTTGTGATAAACTCCACGGAGTGGAATCCTCTTTTAGTGAGTCGTTCCGCCGCTTGTTCCCGATTGCTTTCAAAATCAGTATAGTTCCCGTTGGGGTCATCCGCTAAAAAGGGATAGGTAGGAATTCCTCCCGCCGCCAGTATAATTTCTCGCACTGCTTGCACAGGGAGGAAAGCGGCTGATTCTTCGGGGACAAAAGCGGCACCGCCTGCTTTTAACAAGTTACCACGGATTTCGTTCTCCACCCCGGCAATGTCGTTGAGAGGCGACTTAAGGGCTTTACCTCCGAAGAGTGTTTCGAGTGCTTCCTTTACTTTTTCCTTGTCGTTCGCGTAGAGCTCGAATAGTTTAATCCGCAGTGCTTTCGCCAAGTGTCGCTCACGAATAAGCCCTATAGCCAGCTCCTTTGAAATCCATTTGAAGTCGAGGCTAAAACTAAAGTCTTTTGCCTTGAGTAGCTCGTTGAGTTTCCCGCACATTGCTTCCACCTGTTTATTGGCTTCCACAACCACCCCTTTCAAATGTGAAGCGTGCGGCTCTGCCAGGCTAAACGGATAGGCTAGCCCCTTACCGCTCAAATAGGTGCGTCCTGGATTAGCCGGATCGTTCACACGCAACCCCGCTTGCTGATCTTCTTGATCCAAGGCGATGAATTCGATACCGAACAGCGGGTAGAGGTGACGCTTTTCGCATCCCCTCGCCCACTCTTCGTATCCTTCTGGTGTATAGAAATCATTTATTCCTACCACTTTCACCCCTTCAGACACCGCTCTATCCAGCGCGTCATCAACGTCACGAAACGCGCTGAAAGAGTAGGGTGTGTGAAGGTGTGCATTTACCGATATTTCTGAATTTACATCCATTGTTTTACTATTTCATCAGTACATCAGCACATCAATCTAGACTCCTTTTTTGGCTCTCTTGATCAACTCCCCATCGGTGAAGTTCTGGCCCGGAATATAATTTTGCAGTGGTTGAATTCTCTCGTGGATCAAATCCAAGAACCAGCTTGGCTGCGGGAAGAAGTCCTCTTCTAGTTCGTGAGCCGGCGTAATCCAGTTTCGTGAACCAAGTACACCCACGGGCGCGTCCAGCCAGTCGAAAGCCAATTGGCTCACGTTGGTAGCCAGATCGTTCAGGAAGGAACCGCGTGCGGTGGCGTCTCCCGCGATGATTATTTTCCCTGTCTTTTTCACTGAAGCGATCACTTTCTCGTAGTTGAACGGTACCAGCGAACGGGCATCGATCACCTCAACGCTCATCCCGTGCTTCTCTTCAAGTTCTTTCGCTGCCGTTAATGCCGGGTATAGGGTGTGTCCCACGGTAAGGAAAGTGATATCTTTTCCTTCTTTTTTCACATCGGGCTCACCGAAAGGAATCTCGTAGTATCCCTCGGGTACTCCCCCTTCGTGGAATTGCTCACCAATATCGTAGATGCGTTGGCTTTCAAAAAACACCACCGGGTCGGTACCTTGCAGTGCCGCGTTCATCAACCCTTTCGCGTCGTACGGTGTAACCGGGAAGCACACTTTAAGGCCCGGTATATGTGTCACCAGCGAGGTCCAGTCTTGGGAGTGTTGCGCCCCGTACTTGGAACCTACTGAAACACGCACTACTACTGGCATCTGCAGAACGTTACCGCTCATCGATTGCCATTTGGGTAACTGGTTAAAGATTTCGTCTCCCGCGCGGCCAATAAAGTCGCAGTACATGATTTCGGGGATCACTCTACCACCACACATAGCGTAGCCGATGGCGGTACCCACGATGGAAGCCTCCGAGATAGGCGAGTTAAACAGTCGGTGGTACGGCAACGACTCGGTGAGTCCGTTATAAACAGCAAAGGCACCACCCCAGTCACGGTTTTCCTCACCGTATGCCACGAGGGAAGCATCCTTGTAGAAACGATCGATGATCGCCTCGAAAATACCATCACGTAGTTGGTATTGCTTCATCTTGCTATACGGTTTACCGTTCGCGTCGAAGGCAAAGCGTTCTTTTGCAGCGATACGTTTTACTCGAGGATTCTCTTCCATCGGGAGAAGCACATCAGGTTTCGCGTTCGAAAAGCTATCTACCGATCCGTTAGAGAACATCATATCCCCTATCATTTCTGCATTTTTCATCCGAGGTGAAATATCCTCGTCGATCGCCTTAAGGAACATCTCATTTACTAGCGTGAGTATATTCTCACGGATCGCGTCGAGTTCCTTCTCTGTTGCCACGCCTGCTTCCACGACCTGCTCACCGTAGGAACGGATACAATCTTGTGCTTCCCACGCTTCTACCTCCTCCTTGGTTCGGTAAGACGACGCGTCGGAGGGCGAATGGCCGCTATAACGGTAGGTCAGGACATCCAGTAGCACCGGACCCCGTTTTT
>Ga0209075_1004141_pt1 | contig 11721 bp, 13 predicted proteins | sample Stecom2011_FD_187523 | JGI IMG/M metagenome (GOLD analysis project Ga0209075, IMG submission 187523) | Agricultural soil microbial communities from Utah to study Nitrogen management - Steer compost 2011 (SPAdes) (version 2) | ecosystem: Environmental > Terrestrial > Soil > Agricultural land...
GGTATTATTAATTGTTTTTAATACGGGTAAAACCGATTGGAGCCTGTTTAGTGTAATTATCTACGGACTTTCTATTATCATCTTGTTTAGTTCTTCAACCTTGTACCATGCCGTTCAAGGCAAAAAACAAAAACATTACTTTAGAATTATAGATCATATTAGTATTTATCTATTAATTGCTGGAACCTATACGCCGGTAGCTTTAATTGCTTTGGAACAAAGTAAAGGTTGGCCCATATTTTGGGTGGTTTGGGGAATTGCCCTTTTGGGACTGGTTCTTAAAATATTCTTTACAGGTAGATTTGAGGTTTTTTCTGTGCTGCTATACCTTATTATGGGTTGGCTAATAGTCATTGATTTTTCTAATCTTTCAGAATATATTGGAAGTAATGGAACTCTACTACTTTTTGCCGGAGGCTTGTTTTATACCATAGGTATTCTTTTTTATGCCATCCATAGAATTCCATTTAATCATGTTATCTGGCATTTATTTGTGCTTGGAGGTGCTATTTGCCATTTTTTATTGGTATTCTTTTTTGTGATATAAGTTAATTCTCAAAAAAATATTTTTCGGTAACTTTCTTTTTAGAATAGTAATCTTGTCCTTCCAATAAAATATAGTCTGCTTCCACACGTATTACGGAGAAATTGTTTTTTAGTTTGACAAAAATTCTATCTAAAAACATTTTTCGATTATTTACTGTAACATACACTTTTGGTTCAAAATTAGAATCTAGAGTCAGAAATAAAGAAGTGTCTTTGTTAGCAGTTAGGTACATTTCAAAAATATTTGCAGTTATATTTTTTATAATTAAACCGTAGGCCATACGTTTTTGAAGGCCTGTTAAAGGCTTAATTGTTCCTCCTTCTGTATAAACTATTCTATATTCATTTATAGGATTTTCTTTATCTATGGAGTCATTTTTAATATTTGCATCGTACACATAGGTGTTGTGATTATTGCTATGTTGAATATAAAAAAGTCGAGTTGGGGTTTCTTCAGGAGCCGGATAATTTTCTTGTCCTAAAACATAAGTTGTTGTTGAAAACAAAATAAAAATAGTGTAAAATAACTTTTGAAGTCGTTTTCTCATAATTAAATATAAGAGTTTTATTGAAGCAAATTTTTCAACAAGCTTGTTTATTTAATAGGTAGTTAAGTTTAAGCTTTAATAACATCCTGGTATTCCTCAAAAAAAGCTTCAAATTGGCTCATGTTTTTATTAAAGAATTCCATGACCACTCTCCAGGATTTTTTATTATGAATAGAAACAGATGCATCTAAAAGCACATAGACTCTAGAAATTTCTTTGTCATTTTCTAAAAAGTATTCTTCCTCGAAAATCGCCTCAGGTAAATATTCTTCTAATAAGATGGATTTTAAAGCCAATAGTTTCCCCCAATTATTAATACGATCTTCCAAATCGTCTTCCAGGTCTAAAGCAACTAATGCCTGTTTGGTGTCAAAATGAAATTTAAAACTAAAACCTTTTATTTTGGTATCGTATAAGGTCCATTTTGTAGGAAACGATTTCCCGAAACTGGTCCAAAATTCTTGTTTTAATAATCTGGAATCTTCTTTACTGAACATATTTTTTAAAAAATAGAATAAAGGTTAAAGATAATAGAAAAAAGCCATGAGAAAATAGGAATGGGATAAAAGACTGAAATCTGAAATTTCTCTATTTTCTTTATTCTATGTTCTCTGCTCTTAATTAAAACTATATCATATAAGCAATGGCCACCCCAAAAAATATGGCTAAAAGCTTAGACAAATTAAACTTATGTCCTTCGCTACTTTCAAACAAAATAACGGTCGAAATGTGGAAAAAGATTCCAATAACAACGGCGTTGATTAAATAAATATAATCCCCAGGGATAGCGGAGTTATTGGACACGAAAGTTCCAAGTGGGGTCATGGCTGCAAAGAATATTAAAAACCCTGCAATTTGCTTTTTACTGTAATTGGATTGTACCAAAAAGCTGGTAATTAAAGTAGCAATAGGGATTTTGTGGATTAAAACCCCGTAAACCATATCGTTGTGTTGGTGGATTGGAAAACCTTCTAAAAAGCTATGGATGCATAAACTAATAAATAACAACCAAGGAAAATGCGTACTGTCTTTATCGATGTGAATATGACCATGTTCGGCACCTTTAGAGAAAAATTCCAAAACTATTTGTAGTAAAATACCAAACATGATAAACAAGCCCGTTTGTTTGGCTTCTACATGATTGTACACTTCCGGTAGCAAATCGAATAGTGTTAAAGCCAGTAAAAAAGCACCACTAAAAGAGAGTAGAAGTCTAGTAAAAAGGCTCCGTTTTTTCTTTACAAAAAAAACAATTAAAGCCCCAAGAAGGACTGCTAATACGGGTAACAAGTATTTATTCATATTTATTTTTCATGAAAATAAAAAAACGTGTTGTTATTTGATGCTAAAAATAATAGAGGTTATTTAAAAACCATGATCAAGCGTTCGGAGGTGTTTTTATGGAATTTATGCAATTTATAATCGCCAAAAATATCCAACAAATAAACTCCTGCTTGTTCAAATAGTTCTTCAAAATCCTTTAAATTAAAAGCCTTTACACGTTCTTGAAATTGAAACGTTTCGCCTTTATCCTCAAAAGAAATGTCTTTAAATAAATAACCATCCTTGACATAGCGTTTTTGATGAAAATCGATACCATTCACTGTTTTTGTGTCTTCCGGCACCAGATTGTCTATCACAAAATCAATATTCATAAAATCGATTACCCCAAAACCATAGTCGTTTAGATCGGCATGAATGGCTTTGATGGTTCTTAAATTATCAATTTCATTCTCAAAATAACCAAAACTGGTAAACAGATTAAAAACGGCATCAAACTTTTTATTGTAAGGCTCGCACATATCATGAACCTCAAAATGCAAGTTCTCTTTTTCATATTGTTTGGCGTAGGCAATACTGTTTTCGGATAAATCCACTCCGGTTACATCAAATCCTAAAGTGTTTAAATACACAGAATGTCTTCCTTTTCCACAAGCCAAATCAAGAATTTTTCCATCCTCTGGCAGGTTTAAATAATCGGTAAGGTTATCCATGAACTCCTGTGCTTCCTCATGGTCTCTGTCTTTATATAAAATATGATAATACGGCGTGTCAAACCACGAAGTATACCACTGTATTGTGTTTTTTGTCATATCAACTTCCCCGAAACGGGGAATCTTTTTTATTTAAGGGTTGCTCCACTTTGTTGTCACTTTGCAGAGCCAGGCTTTTGCAAGTCGCTTTTTTATTTTATAAAAGATAAAACAAAATGAGCTCCAAACCCGAATCTTCGGGACAAAATCCCTAACCCAATTAATTTAAGTTGCCACAAAAATACTGTATTTTTGCATTCTATTTAATATCTGTTATGGGGAATAATTTTAAAATGGTTGCCAAGACCTTATTTGGCTTTGAAGAATTACTAGCAAAAGAGCTTACTCAACTTGGTGCTCAAGACGTAAAAATTGGCGTACGAAACGTGAGTTTTACTGGAGATAAGGGTTTTATGTACAAAGCAAATATAGCTTTGCGCACCGCTATAAAAATTTTAAAGCCTATTGAAACTTTTAAAGTGCGTAACGAAAAAGATTTATACGATAAAATCTACAACATGTCTTGGGGAGATTATGTAAAGCCTTCAGGAACAATTGCAGTAGATGCAACCATAAATTCTGAAGTATTTACCCATTCTCTATATATAGCCCAAAAAACAAAGGATGCGGTTGTCGATAAATTCCGTGATACCACAGGAGAGAGACCGAATGTGGATTTAAAATTCCCAGATTTAAAGATCAATGTACATATAGACAGAGAAGTTTGTAATATTTCTTTGGATTCGTCAGGAGATTCGCTTCATAAGCGTGGGTATAAAACGGCCACCAATATTGCTCCAATTAACGAAGTACTTGCCGCAGGTTTGGTCATGCTTTCTGGTTGGGACGGACAATCCGACTTTATGGATCCTATGTGTGGAAGTGGAACTATTTTGGCCGAAGCAGCTATGATTGCCTGTAATATTCCACCCAATTTAATGCGAAAGGAATTTGCTTTTGAACGCTGGGCTGATTGGGATGTGGAATTGTTTGAAAAAATTGAAGAATCGCTTTTAAGTAAAACCCGGGATTTTCATCATAAAATAATGGGTTACGATAAATCGCCTTCAGCAGTTGCAAAAGCTCAGGAAAACATTAAGAACGCTCATTTAGAAGAGTTTGTAAGTATTAAACACGAAGACTTCTTTAAAACCCAAAAAGCAGGTGAAAACAAGCTTCATATGGTGTTTAATCCACCTTATGGGGAGCGTTTGGATATTGACATGGAAGAATTCTATAAAAACATTGGAGACACACTGAAACAAAATTATCCTGGAACGGATGCTTGGTTTATAACTTCAAATTTAGATGCACTGAAGCATGTGGGTTTACGTCCTTCAAGAAAAATACATTTGGTAAACGCGAAGTTGGAAGCCAGATTTGTGAAGTATGTGATGTATGAAGGATCTAAAAAAGCGAAGTTTAATAACTAGTTCTCTTCTCGGTTTTCAATTCTCTGTTCTCGGTTTTCTGTTTTCTGTTGTATTAGAGAATGAGATTTCATTTTCAACTTCGAGTTCAACTTCAATTTCGAGTTCAACTTCAATCTTTTACTTATTCTTCTTATAAAAGGGAATCAAGTAAGAAATGTTATAGCCATAACCAAAGCCAAAACCTCCGCTGTCATAAGTTTTTTGAAAGCCTGGAATATAAACATTTTCAAAATTTTCAGGTTGGTCTTCGCTAACCATATATTTAAACTGAGCGTTTAAGCCCAAATATAAATTGTTTAATACTTCTACTTTCAATCCAATAATAAATTCCCCCCAAATGGCAGAAAGTCCTCCAAATTTCACACTGTCTTCTGAAGTAAATTGCGGCGTCCAATAGGGATCTTGTGAATAAACCCTATAACTGTTCAAAGTTTGGCTAAAGGTGCTGACCCCAACACGGAATCCACCATAAAGCATGTTTTCCATCCCATACCAATTGTCATAAGCATTATAATCTGCTCCAGCCTTAAAATAGCTTCCTGTAGTGGTAACGTCGAGATAATCGTTAATGCTTAGTTTTTCTTCGGTTCCAATTTCCCCCGCTACATACCATCTTCTGGTTAGTCTGTAGTCTCCACTAATCTCGAAGCCTTTATATTCGTCGTCTAAAAACGTTCTTAAAATTTTGCCTAAGTCGCCACCCAATCTCAGGCCGTAATTTTCCTTAAACTTTACAGTATCGATTTGTTTTGTTTGGAGACTATCGTTTTGTGCCTGAATAGTGGCACAAAAAAACAGACATATAAAAAGGGAACTAATGATATATTTTATAATGGATGTCTGTTTCATGTTCTACTGTTTGATTATCGTTTTCGGCTTGTACTAATTTTATCCATTTATCCCCATCGTCTTCAACTGTAATAACCACGTTTTCATAAATAGTTTTATAGCCGCAAGCTCGCGATACGAATACTTCTTTTCTAATATAACTTATGTTAATAGTATCCGGATTTCCCAATACATTACCGTTTTCTTCTAATTTATATCCTTTATAGAGTACATATTGCGTACTGTTTGCAGTTGTTTTTAAAGGTAAATAAACTTCGGCAGCATCTTTGGTGCCGTCATAACCTGGTAACACATTCGGGTCTGGGTGTCCAACTCCCATAACTCGTAATTTACTTACATTTTTAGGTGTGTTATCACTTGGTATGGCAATATCGTAAAAAACAACATGCATTTTTGGTGTTGTTTCCGTAGATTCAGAACAGATATCATCTTTTTCACAATTGAAAAAAGTAACACAGAAAACAAGTGTGGGAATTATAAAATATTTAAATTTTTTCATAGTTATTTTCTTATAAAAAGAAATCGACTTTGTTTATTCATACTAATAAACTAACTAAATAATTAACGTCTTTCCAAAAGTACAACATTTTCCACGTGATGTGTTTGCGGGAACATATCTACGGGTCTTACTTTTGTTATTTTGTAATCCTCCTTCATTAAAGCCAAGTCTCTAGCTTGTGTGGCGCTATTACAACTCACATAAACTATTTTTTTAGGTCCAATATTTAAAATTTGCTGCACCACATCTTTATGCATGCCATCTCTTGGAGGATCGGTAATAATAACATCTGGATGGCCATGGGTTTTGATAAAAGTGTCGTTAAAAACCTGTTTCATATCGCCCACATAGAATTCAACGTTTTCTATGCCATTTAATTGTGCATTCTGTTTTGCAGCCGTTATGGCATCTGGAACGGCTTCTACACCAATAACCTTTTTTGCTTGTTTGGCCACAAACTGCGCAATGGTTCCCGTTCCTGTATATAAATCGTAAACCAGTTCTTCGCCCGTTAATCCTGCATAATCCCTCGTTATTTTGTATAATTCGTATGCTTGATCCGAATTGGTTTGATAAAAGGATTTGGCGTTAATTTTAAATTTCAAGCCTTCCATTTCCTCAAAAATATGGTCTTGTCCTTTGAAACAAATAATCTCTTGATCGTAAATGGTATCGTTTGCTTTTTCGTTCACCACATACAGTAAAGCGGTTATTTCAGGAAAAGTTTCTGCTAGATGATCCATCAACAATTCTCTTTTTATTTGATCCTCTTTAAAAAACTGAACAAGAACCATGATATCACCCGTAGAGGATGTTCTAATCATTAAGGTACGTAATAACCCCGTTTGATTTCTAGTATTAAAAAACTCTAAATCGTTTTTAATAGCGAAATCCTTTACAGCGTTTCTAATGGCATTGGAAGGGTCTGCCTGTAAATGACATTTTTTAATATCCAGGATTTTATCCCACATCCCAGGAATATGAAAGCCTAGAGCATTTTTATCTCCTAAATCTCCATCCGATTGGATTTCTTCAAGGGTTAACCAGCGACTATCGCTAAAAGAGAATTCCATTTTATTACGGTAGAAATATTGGTTTTTAGACCCAAGAATAGGCGTTACTTCTGGCAATTCTAAATGTCCCAGTCGTATTAAGTTATTTTCTACTTCTTTTTGTTTGTAATATAACTGATGTTCGTAGCCCATATCTTGCCATTTACAACCTCCACAAACCCCAAAATGCTCGCAAACAGGCGTGGTACGTTTATCGGAAAGTTTATGAAAGGCAATGGCTTTTCCTTCATAAAAAGATTTACGTTTTTTAAAGGATTGCACATCGACCACATCGCCAGGAACAGCATTGGATAAAAATATTACTTTGCCATCGGCAGCTTTTGCTATGGTTTTACCTTTAGCACCCGCATCTATAACTTCTACGTTTGTAAAAATTTCTTTTTTAGTTCTTCTAGCCATGCTGCAAAAGTAAGGAAACGAATTACGATTTGCGAGTTATGATTTATGATTTTTTACACAGCCATATAAGAATCCTCTAGGATGACCCATTTTAGATGAAATATCCTTGGCGTTTAATAGATATATTTCCAGCATTTTGAATTTCTAATGCCTCATTACGCAAAGGCACACCATTCATCATGAAAAAAATAGAGTTTTAGTTTTAGTTATTTACCTGCTCGACTTCTTCATTTTGGAGGCGATCAGTGAGAGGGTTTTGTTTTTTGATGTTTGTAGTTCACATCTAAAATCAAGTCGCAAAAAATTTTCTAGAGCCCTAGATATTTAGTAATTTTGCAATATCAAATAATGGATGATTTCTTTCCCCGCCTAAACAGATCGGGCAGGCAAAAACAGGAATTGTAATTATTAAATTTAAAAAGAAATAAAATGGCTGTTTTAGACCAATTAACATCGCAACAAGCAATTGATTTAGAGAACAAATACGGAGCACACAACTACCATCCACTTCCAGTAGTATTGAGTAGAGGAGAAGGAGTTTATGTTTGGGACGTAGAAGGAAAAAAATATTACGATTTTCTTTCGGCATATTCTGCTGTAAACCAAGGGCATTGTCATCCAAAAATTGTTGGTGCTATGGTAAACCAAGCGCAAACCTTAACCTTAACTTCCAGAGCTTTTTATAATGATGTGCTAGGGAAATACGAAAAATTTGCTTGCGAATTTTTTGGTTTCGATAAATTATTACCAATGAATACAGGAGCTGAAGCTGTGGAAACTGCTTTAAAAATCTGTAGAAAATGGGCTTACGAAGTGAAAGGAATTGATGAAAATGAAGCTGAAATCGTTGTTTGTGAAAACAATTTCCACGGAAGAACTACCACCATTATTTCTTTTTCCAACGATCCGGTTGCCAGAAAGAATTTTGGACCATATACCAAAGGATTTATAAAAATTGCATACGATAACTTAGACGCTTTAGAAGCCGAATTTAAAAGCAATCCAAATATCGCTGGATTTTTAATGGAACCTATTCAAGGGGAAGCGGGTGTTTATGTACCAGCTGAAGGCTATTTGGCCAAAGCAAAAGCTTTATGCGAAAAATACAATGTGTTATTTATTGCAGACGAAGTACAAACAGGAATTGCTAGAACTGGAAAATTATTAGCTGTAGACCACGAAAATGTAAAACCAGACTTATTGGTACTTGGGAAAGCTTTAAGTGGAGGTGCCTATCCTGTATCTGCTGTTTTAGCCAATAACGCTATTATGGATGTTATTAGACCTGGGAACCACGGTTCTACTTTTGGAGGAAATCCTGTAGCTGCTGCTGTAGCTATTGCTGCTTTAGAAGTTGTTAGAGATGAAAATCTAGCTGAAAATGCCGATAAACTTGGAAAACTGTTTAGAGCTGAATTAAATAAATACATTGAAACAACCGATTTAGTAGCTCTAGTTAGAGGAAAAGGCTTGTTAAATGCCATTGTAATAAACGACGATGAAGAAAGCGAAACGGCTTGGAACATTTGTTTGGCTTTACGCGATAACGGACTTTTGGCAAAACCAACCCACGGAAATATTATTCGTTTTGCACCACCTTTAGTAATGACTGAGGAGCAATTGTTGGATTGTGTGTCTATTATTATTAAGACTTTAAAGCAATTTGAGAAATAAAACAATCTGAAATATCTTATCAGCAGAGCCGAAAGATTTTAAACTTCTTTCGGCTCTTTTTTTTTGATTGATACCGCATGAACTAACCATACACTATCCATACACTATCCATGGAGTATCTATGGAGTATCTATGGAGTATCAAACACCCCTATAAACCCTTAAAAGGGATAATGATTCGTCTTGAAATGACTATGCAGGTTTTTAATAATGGAGACACTAATTTCACTAATTAGCACTCATGTGGTTAGATTAAATTGTAAATGAAATTATACCATACTCATAGGGAGGTCATAGGGAGGTCATAGGGAAGCCATAGGAAAGGTATGGGAAAGGTATGGGATGACCCGTTGTTTGACCCGTCCTAAAATAACTATACAGGTTATTACATAAATCCTGATATCATTATACAATTAAATTTCAAGTTTATAACATTAAGGTGCTAATAGGTGGAAGGGGTAACTGGGAATGTTTCTAAATACCCAAAAAAGAATCACGACCACTAAAATAAGTTTGGTCGCAATCGGTTTATGAAGTAAATTCTTAATGGTTCTATGGAAATACCTTATAGCAACAAACACATAACATTGGTAAGCTAAAACAACCACTAAAAAACCAATTAAATAATTGAATTTTAATCCCGTAAGGAGATTGCCATGAAGCAGTTGATGAATGGCTCGTTGTGAGCCACAGCCTGGACAATATAAATTGGTTGCACTATAAAATAAGCATTTAGGGAAAATAATGTTATTGGCTGGGTTCCAAAAATAAAACAGCGCAATAAAACTAGTTGTCAATAATACTATTAGAAATACAAGAAGGTTTTTATACTTAGTAATTTGCTTCACTTAGTAATATTCCAAATAGGGCAGCCCCAAAAATAAGGACATAAATTAACCAACCTAAAAGCGCGATTGCTATGGAAACAATGCCCCAAGTTTTTGCGTTTTTTGATGCGCTCGTTGCTTGTTCATAATGCCCATCTTCGTATAACGCATTTACTTTTGTAGCATAAATAATACTGACAATGCCAAAAGGAAGGCAGCATAAAATGGTGCTAATTATGGCTAGAGCCAAATAACTGTTTGGTCTTGTTGGTTTTACTTCCATAGTATGTAATCATTGATTGTCTGCAAAATATCATAAAGCTATGAATTATGACATAATAGCAACATTTATTTACTAGTAACAAATATTTGTTTTTATTCTGCGTTCATCAGCGTGATCGTTTTTACATTCTCATGTTTTTATTTCCCGCTGACCCGCCTGCCGGATGGGCGCAGATATCCGTAGATTTTTTAACTCGTATGACAGAAAACAGGCATACAAATTATTAATTAAGCCGATTGCATCATTTTAAATTCCTGTAATTTTTCTTGGAGCATTTCAGGATTTTGAAGCGCTTCTATACCAATCATACTAATAACCCAAAATACATAGGCCAAGAAAATAACATTAAGTACAATACCTATAATCGCTAGAATCTTACCGGTTTTTACATTGTTATATCCCGAATAAAGCTCTGGGTTTTCGATATAAATTTTAGTGGATTTGTTGGCTAGAACAAGAGCGACAATTCCAATTGGCAATCCTAGAACACCATAACAGCAACAGGTGACAATGGATAAAATTCCGAGAACTAAAATAAGGGTGGCGTTTTGTAAGGGTTGTTTTTCCATAAAAGTGGGTTTCTTGGTTAGTGGGTTATTTTGTACATATAGCTAATGATGATGATGAGGACATTTAAAAATATAAGTCCCATTTTAAGTTTATAAGCAAGCTTAAATTTAAAGTAAAAATTAAAGATAATAAAAACACCTAGTAAAATAATGGTGTAAACGGCAGGATACATTTTAAAAGCAGCTATAAATTGTCCTTGGAAGATGAAACCAAAAGCTCTTTGAAAACCACAGCCCAAACAGTCAACTCCAAAAAGTTGTTTGTTTAGGCAGGGTAACATAAAATCTTCTATTGAAGACATATTTATATCTATTAATTCTAAGGTTTAAAGATATAAAAACTATAAAAAATTTCGTCACGAATTTCACGAATTTTCACCAATTCATTTGTTTGTGATGTTATGCGTGTAAAATTAGTTACTAGCTATTTCACAAATAACGGATTTTTAGTCTGTTTTTTAAAAAAACCTATAGCATATTAGTTCCAAGTAGATTATTTATTCGAAACAACAATCTTTTTACTTACCACTTGATTATCGGCAAAAGTAACATGGGCAATATAAACCCCTTGACTTAGGTTTTTGGTTGAAAAACGGTATTTCGCTTCCATGTTTAACTGTTTTTCATTAAAGATTTGTTTTCCTGAAACATCATAGAGACTCACTTGTTTTACCTCTAAAAGTTTAGGGTTTGCAATGCTTAATTCGGCCAGTGGGTTGTTTTGGTAGATGTTTAAGTCATCGATAGTAACTACTTGATCGATGTTTAAAGCATCGGCTGTAAAGGTGATTTCAAAACGATCTGTATAGGTGCCTTGTGGTAAATTGATTTCGTAATTGTTTTCTCTTAAGTTGACATAAACGCCATTTTGGATGTCGTGGATAAAAATGGGTTGGTTGTCATCGAAGTTTTGAACGTCCATAATCCTAAACATGATGGCTTGTTGATTGTTAACTTTAACAACTAAAGGAATTCTTAATTCCACGTCA
>Ga0209075_1004142_pt1 | contig 11719 bp, 13 predicted proteins | sample Stecom2011_FD_187523 | JGI IMG/M metagenome (GOLD analysis project Ga0209075, IMG submission 187523) | Agricultural soil microbial communities from Utah to study Nitrogen management - Steer compost 2011 (SPAdes) (version 2) | ecosystem: Environmental > Terrestrial > Soil > Agricultural land...
AGGGAGAAAACTATGGCTGTTTGGATGCTAGTGGGTACGGCCCTGCTGAGTTCTATCTTTACACTGTTGGCCATGTATTTGGTTTATCGCCTGGTGATCAAGCCGGATTTGGATGCTCGCATGACTGAAGTGAAGTTGCAGCTTGAAAGCCTGGAGCAGCGGGTTGCCAATGGAGTTCGACAGGGAATCAAGGAATCCCTGCGGGACTTTTCGGATCGCGCCATGCTCTCGACGACCCGTTCAGTGGCCCGGATGGGAGCGGAGCTGGTGGAGGGCGGCCTGGGTGTGTTTCTGGGCGAGCGTACAGGTCGCAACGAGAAGGGCTAGATGCCCGGTCCAGAACTGGCGCGGATCTCCCGGTTAAGGGGCTTGAAGCGCCATTTCCTTAAAGGCAGTTTGTCGGCTTCGGAAGCCCGGCAATTTTGCTGGCAACCCGTATGGGAGTTCCGCTGAAAAGCTGCATTAAATAAATGCTGGATCCTTTGTTCTCCCCCAGCCGTTGACCAATGGCCTTGACCAGGATCCGCATGGGGGGAATCACACCGTATTCCTGGTACAGGTCGCGTAGGAACTCAATCATTTCCCAGTGATTCGGGCTTAGCTCGATCCCTTCCTGGGCGGCAATGGCCTCCGCAACGGCGGGGGACCAGTCTGAGAGCTGTTTCAGATAGCCTTCGGAATCCCTTTCTGGCATGGGGGAGGCGGCGTTAGTCATGGTGTTCTCAATACCAGCTTTGTGAAAGTCTAAACTGCTCCACTAGATCCACAAACTCGTCGTAGCCGATCCGGTGAAAGCGGGGAATCAAGTAGGGTTCCAACCCCCGGGCCACGGCGTCATCCTGAAGGACATACAGGGCGATGTCTTCAGGGCAGCGTTGGAGCCACTGCTGGTTGGCGGTTGTGTCCACGGCTGCGAGTACGCCATCTTCGATCAGCAGCAGGGCGTCACCGGGGCTTAACTGGGCAAGGCAGTCCTCAAGGCTGCTTCCCTGTCTAGAATTCTTGTTAACAATGTTTAGTATCATATTGTTTTAAAACGAAAGTATCTGGTCTTGCGAGCGCAGCAGGCTGGTTAGCTCCTCACGGCTTAACACAGTTACGGGGAGGGCTAATTGGTCTGGAGTCAGCCTGCGCTCAACCAGATCGGTCTCAGCTGCGTATATCTGATTGATGCCGTACAGATTAAAGAGACCAAATGAAGCTGTGAAGTTCTTTTGCTCGATTGCGCCAGGCTGCTGGTTCTTCAGCAGCAGGTAAAGTCCGTCACCCACGAAGAGCACGCTGACATCTTGCTCGAATGCTGCGGCAGCCAAGAGGGCATCCAGGGCTTCCCTGGCTTGGGAGCGCCCATAGGGGGGCTTGGACAAGCGAAACAGCAGTTTCCTGGCCCGGTTGCTGTCGGGGCCACTGGGGGATTGTGCTGGTTGATTGGCTTGGGTGGGCATGTCAACTTCCAAAGGTCAGGAATCGGTCGCTAAGGGCTGCAGCCTCTACCATTTGTCCAAGTCCGGACAGCTCGAACTCAGGTGCCAGGTTCCAGGCAGTCTTGTCGTGGCGCTTGGCTTCTGCCTCGTTCAGGATGCCGCGGCGCAAAGCGGCGGCCACGCAGACTACCAAATCGATCTTATGGCCCTGCTTGAGTTCGCGCCAGGCCTGGCAGAGATTGAATTCATCCTGAGGAGGCGTGGCGAGGCTGGTGGCATTGTGGATGCCATCCTGATAGAAAAATACCCGTTCCACTCGGTGCCCTTTAGCCAGTGCGGCCTTGGTAAACCGGTAGGCAGTGTAGGCGGCCTGGCTGGAAAAGGGAGCTCCGTATACGGCGATGGAGATAGTCTTCATGCTAGAAATACAAAGCCCCGGGATAACCCGGGGCTTTTCTGTTGTGGGATCGAATCAGTCGTCGCCACTGAGTGCTGTGAGAAGGTTCAGCAGGCTCAGGAACAGGTTGTAGATAGAGACGAACAGGGTCACGGTCGCCAGCACATAGTTGCGCTCGCCGCCATGGATGATGGCGCTGGTCTGGTACAGGATCGCTGCGCTGGAGAACAGCACGAAGCCTGCGGAAATGGCCAGTTGCAGACCCGGAATGCTCATGAAGAAGCCCAGGATCATGGCGCCCAGCAGAACAAAGAAGCCTGCCATCAGGAATCCGGACAGGAAGCTGAAGTCTTTGCGGCTCACCAATGCATAGCCGGACAGGCCGAAGAAGACCAGGGCTGTCATGGCCAGGGCATTAAATACAATGTCACCGGCGCCAGCGCCAATGTATGCGCTCAGGATGGGGCCCAGGGTGTAGCCCATGAAGCCGGTCAGGGCAAAGGTGAAAACCAGTCCCATGCCGCTGTTTTGGGTTTTATGAATGGCGAACAGCAAACCATAGAAGCCGACCAGGGTGACGATCAAGCCAGGGCGCGGCAGTCCCATGCTCATGCTGAAAAAAGCCACCAGTGCGGAAAAGGCTAGGGTCATACCCAGCAACATATAGGTATTGCGGAGTACGGAAGAAACCTCCGACTCAGTGACGCCGTAGCCAGCGTGAGCCTGTACGGCCTCAACACTATTGCGGGCTAGCTCTTTATCTGCCATCTATTCCTCCAAATGCGGTAGTGACCGCTCGTTCCAAAAAATTGTGCTGTTTGCATAATAATACGGGTCTTAATAAATTCAACCGGATATTAATGAAATCTCGTTGACAGGCTTCAATTTTCGAGTAATATTGCCGGCTGTTACCGACGGCATGGCCGTTCGGCGAACAATTTGGTGGGCTGGCTGAGTGGTTGAAAGCAGCGGTCTTGAAAACCGCCGAGGATTTACGTCCTCCCGGGGTTCGAATCCCTGGCCCACCGCCACTTCATATTCTGCTTCACCATTCCTGTCTCTTAATTTTCCAGTTTAGCGTTCTGATCCGGTTCTGCCGCTGGATCTCGCCTGATTCGCTTGTTCCTTTTTATTACTGATTTTCCCGTTGCTTCTCCTGTGTTTGATGATGGTGGAGCTGAGCCATTTAGCTCCTTTTTCACGGCTTGCACTGTGCTGCAATTACCTATGGGTCAGGGGCTTTCGAGAGAGCGCTGCTAGGTTTCCAGTGGGTTGAGGGTAAAACAAGGAAAGCCTCTGTTAGATACATTAATGAGGGTGGGGTTCCCTATGGGTGTGCAAGTCGCGCATTTCCTGTCATTTTGGGTGGTTGGCTCAGGGGGCTGCTCTTCTCGGGCCGGCTTATAAAACAATAGCTTTTGTATAGATTGTAGGGATTTTGATCAGTAGGGGCTGATAGGTTTGTTTATCGATTTGGGACTCACCTATAATAGCAGTCGCACTTTCAAGGCCGAACATGGCTCGGTTTGTGAATTAGCCACGCGAGAGGTGGGTTTTGATCAAAGTTCTGGTTGTCGACGATCATGATTTGGTTAGGGCAGGCATCACTCGCATGTTGAGGGATGAGCCAGGTATCGAGGTTGTCGGCGAAGCCTCAAGCGGCGAGGAAGCCGTTCAATATGCGCGCACCGGTAATCTGGACATTGTCCTGATGGATCTCCGTATGCCGGGAATAGGGGGGCTGGAAGCCATCCGCAAGATCAAGCGGATTGATGACGGTATCGGTGTGATTGCAGTGACTGCGGTCGAGGATGACCTGTTCCCCTCTCGGGTCATGCAAGCAGGAGCGTCCGCCTATATCACCAAGGGGGCCGATATCGAGGAAATGGTTAAGGCGATCCGGGTGGTGAATGCCGGGCAGCGCTACATCAGCCCCGATATTGCACAAAAGTTGGCCCTGCGTCCGTTTCAGGCCGAGGCAGACAAGAACGTCTTTGAGCGTCTTTCCGAGCGGGAGATGCAGATTGCCATGATGATCGTGAACTGCCAGAAGGTTCAGGAGATCTCCGACAAGCTCTGTCTTAGCCCGAAGACGGTCAACAGCTATCGTTACCGTATATTTGATAAGTTGGAAATCAGTAGTGACGTGGAACTAACCCTGTTGGCCGTGCGTCATGGCATGTTAGATGCAGAACGAATCGAATAGTACGAGTGCGCAGTCTTCCGACTTTGATATCAGCACTTTCCTCAAGAACCTGACGGGCCGCCCCGGTGTTTATCGCATGCTCGATGACGCCGGCAATGTGCTGTATGTCGGCAAGGCGAGCAACCTAAAAAATCGCGTTTCCAGCTATTTTCGCGGCAGCGGGCTTTCCGTTAAGAACCAGGCGCTGGTCAACCGGATCCGGCGGATCGAGGTGACCATCACTGCCAGTGACACAGAAGCCCTGTTGCTGGAACAGAATCTGATCAAAACGCTACACCCGCCGTACAACATCCTGCTGCGGGATGATAAGTCCTATCCTTATATCCATTTGTCCGAGCACAGCGACTATCCCACGCTGACCTATCGCCGTGCCCGTTCTCGCAAGGGAAAGGGGCGCTTCTTCGGCCCTTACCCCAGCTCCGGTGCCGTGCGGGAAAGTCTTAACTGGATGCAGAAAATCTTTCAGATCCGCCAGTGTGAGGAAAGCTTTTTCCGTAACCGCTCCCGTCCCTGCCTGCAATACCAGATCAAACGGTGTAGCGCCCCCTGTGTGGGGTTGATTTCTCCAGAAGACTACATGGAGAGCGTGCGGCGTGCGGTGATGTTCCTGGAGGGTAAGAGCCCGGAGCTGATCCAGGAGTTGATCCGGGAGATGGAAAGGGCTGCGGAATCCCTGGAGTTTGAAAAGGCCGCCCAGTATCGCGACCAGATCAACCACCTGCGGCATGTGCAGGAGCAGCAGTCGGTGGAAGTAGACGGCGATGGCGGCAATGTGGATGTTTGGGCGGTGCATCAGGAGCAGGATGCCGTTTCCGTGCAGCTGATCTTTGTGCGTGGCGGCCGGGTGCTGGGTAGCAAATCCTACTTTCCCAAAGTATCTCTGGATATGGCGCCGGGCGAAGTGCTGCAGGCCTTTACCTGCCAGTATTATTTGGGCGAGCGCGAATCCACCGAGGTGCCGGATGAGCTGATTCTGAGCCATGAGCTGGCCGATCCGGAAGCGGTCACATCCGCTTTGGAGCAGCTCAAAGGGCGTAAGGTCCGGATTGCCACCCGGGTTCGAAGCGAGCGCGCCCAGTGGCTCAAATTGGCCCAGGCCAATGCCGAACACCTGCTGCGTAGCCACCTGGCCAGTCAGGAAAATATCTTCCAGCGTTTGGTGGCAGTGCGGGATGCGCTCTCTTTGGAGGCAGTACCCCAGCGGATCGAATGTTTTGATATCAGCCACAGCAGTGGCGAGGCAACGGTAGCTTCCTGTGTTGTGTTTGGGGAAAATGGACCCATCAAATCTGATTACCGGCGCTTTAACATCAGTGGGATCACACCGGGAGATGATTATGCCGCCATGGAGCAGGCCCTGGTGCGCCGCTACAGTAAGCTGAAGACCGGTGAGGGCAAACTACCCGATATCCTGCTGATTGATGGCGGTAAAGGGCAGGTTGGGGTGGCTGATCGTGTGCTGGAAGAGCTGCAGGTGGCCGGCGTACAGATTGTTGGGGTCGCAAAAGGAGTGACCCGCAAGCCTGGATATGAAACTCTCATTCTAGGTGGCAGCCATCACATGATAAACTTGGGCCCGGACTCGCCCGCGCTGCACCTGATCCAACAGGTGCGCGACGAAGCCCATCGGTTTGCCATCACAGGTCACCGCCAGCGGCGACATAAGAAAAGGGTTGGCTCTTCTTTGGAAGATATTCCGGGCATCGGGCCGAAACGCCGCAGGGAGTTGCTGAACTACTTCGGCGGCATGCAAGAAATCAGAAAAGCCAGCCTGGATGAAATTGCCAAGGTACCTGGCATTAGCCGCACGATTGCGGAAACTATTTACGCAGCAGTCCACCATGAGAGCTGACCGGCAGTGGCCGGCCCGCATTGACTTGATGGCTTGATGGATCGACGTATTCCAATGAATTTGCCCAATATTTTAACGCTGTCCCGGATCCTCCTGATACCGGTTATTGTTCTGGTTTATTACTTGCCCTATGACTGGAGCTATCCTGCGGCGGCGGCTATTTTTGCCCTGGCCAGTGCCACGGACTGGCTGGATGGTTATTTGGCCCGCAAGTGGAATCAAACCACGCCCATGGGGGCCTTTCTGGATCCGGTAGCGGACAAGCTGATCGTGGCGGTAGCGCTCACCATGCTGGTGGAAGAGCATCACGATCCATTGCTGACCGTGCCCGCCATGGTCATTATTGGCCGGGAAATCGTCATTTCTGCATTGCGGGAGTGGATGGCCGAGATGGGCAAGCGGGCCAGTGTGGCCGTGAGCTATATTGGCAAGATCAAAACCACCTGTCAGATGGTGGCCATTATCCTGTTGCTGCTCACGCGGCCTGACACCACCATCGCTGCCATTGGCACCTTGCTGTTATATGCGGCCGCGATTCTGACCCTGTGGTCGATGATCGTGTACTTGATGGCGGCCTGGCCGGAGCTTAGATCGAACAAGAAATAGCCGCTTTGGAGCAATTTGAGTAAGTTCGTGAATTTCTTTCGCTTTTAACAGCAGAAGACCCTTGACACGACGCAGGAAAGCAGTAAACTAGGCGCCACTTGAACGGAGACGTTCAAAGTGCGAAAGCACAAAGATCATACGCGGGAATAGCTCAGTTGGTAGAGCACAACCTTGCCAAGGTTGGGGTCGCGAGTTCGAGTCTCGTTTCCCGCTCCAGATTCTGCAAACCCCGATCCAATCGGGGTTTTTAGCTCTAGGGGAATGAAATCTCCAGAGCCACCTTTTAATGGCTGGGTGGCAGAGTGGTCATGCAGCGGACTGCAACTCCGTGTACGCCGGTTCGATTCCGACCCCAGCCTCCATTTTCCTTCTTCCTAATCAGTTAGTTACGGTTCGTCTTATTCGGACACAGTAACTCCTCAGTTGTCTTATCTGCTTAAGTCTCTTTTCCGGTTGCGGTCAGTGCGCCAGGCCTTTTCCATTAAACAATTTTCCGTGCCACAATCTCCCTCCAAGATTCAATAGTTTGTTAACCAATGCCTCCTAGCAAGGCCGCGACACTCAACTTGTAGGTGAACCATGCAAGAGATGCTGGAGCCAAGGCTGGCTGAAAACATCACTTCCACCGATGACTTGCGAGAACACTGTGGAGCCTATGTTCTCAGTTGTCATAAGGTGATGACGCAAGACCAGGAACAAATTGCAGTCCATCGCGTAGAAACCGCCGTTGCCGACGCAGCTCGGCCTGTTGTCGTGCTGCTCCATGGGGCTTTTACCAACCGTCGGTTTTGGATGTCCAGAAGAGGGCAGGGGCTGGCAGGCTGCCTTGCCAAGTCCGGATATGACGTCTGGATTCTGGAAACCCGCGGACACGGAGCTGCAGTCCGCAGCTCCCGGTATCGCCACTGGACGGCCCGGGATGTGGCCCGCCAGGATATCCCAGCGGCTTCTGATTACATCCATCAGACGACCGGAGGGCGCCCACAGTCGTGGATCGCTCACTCCTATGGCGGTATTTATCTGATGGCGTCTTTGTCCATGGGCTGGCTCGACCAAAGCCGGCTCAGTGCTGCTGCGATCTTTGGCAGTCAGATTTCTGAAGGTCAGCCTTATCTAAATCTGCGTCCGCTGAACTGGGGTATCAGAGCTGCGATCTCCGCTTACGGCCGGTTTCCGGCAACCTTGTTTGGTTTGGGCAACGAAGATGAGCCGCCCGGCATTTTGAATGAGGCCTTAACCTGGAAAAGCAAGGGGCGCTGGGTGTCGGGGCAGGGAGAAGATTATTCCCGAGGGTTGGGACGTATCATCATTCCTGTCCTGGCGGTGGGCGGCGTTGCCGACACCATGGACCCAGCGACCGGGTGTCGGGCCTTTTGGGAGATGATCGGGAGTCGCCAGAAGCAGTTTTGGCTGTTGGGGAAAGAGCAGGGCTACCGCAAAGACTACGGCCATGTGGACATGCTGGTTGGTCGGGATGCCCAGCGGGAGGTTTGGCCCCGTGTGCTGGAGTGGTTAAACCAGCACACAGATCCTGGTCACGGGACGCAAGAGGCGGGCTCAGGGCCTTAACGTCGTCTTGGCCGCGTTAAAACAAGCCACGACGATAGTCGGAAACCGCCTGCTCAATTTCCTGTCGGGTATTCATTACAAAGGGTCCCCACTGGGCAATCGGCTCGTTCAGGGGGCGTCCGGCGATGACCAGTGCCTTGGCTGGCTTTTCCGCATGAAGCCGAATGCAGGCCCCACCAGCTTTGTTGCCAAGCACGGCCATTTGCCGCGCGTGGACTGTGGTTCCTTGCTCGCCTAGTTTCAACTCACCGTCATAAACATAGACAAAGCCATTGTAATCCTCCGGCAGGGCGACCTCATGGTAGGTGTCGCCCGGCAAATGCACATCGAGATACAAAGGCTCGGTAACCGGCTGTTGAACAGCGCCTTTTACGCCTTCGCTTGCCCCGGCAATGACTCGCAGAGTGACGCCTTTGGGGGTGGTGTAAGTTGGAATTTCCTCAGTCGGGATATCCCGGTAACCGGGCTCGCTCATCTTGAGGGAGGCGGGCAAGTTGACCCAGAGCTGGAAGCCATGCATTAGGCCATCTTCCTGTTCGGGGAGCTCCGAATGCACCAGCCCACGCCCGGCATTCATCCACTGCACACCGCCAGAGCAGAGTAGGCCCTCATTGCCCGCGCTATCCCGATGGCGCATGCGCCCGGCCAGCATATAGGTGACAGTCTGGAAGCCCCGGTGAGGATGGTCCGGAAAGCCCGCGATATAGTCCTGAGGATCGTCGGATCGGAATTCGTCCAGCATCAGGAACGGGTCCAAGCGGCGCTGCAGATCCGGCGTCAGAATACGCAGGAGTGAAACACCGGCACCGTCTGTGGTGGGAATACCATTGACGATACGTTCAACTTCGCGGCTGATGAATGGGGATGTGGTCATGCTAGAGGCTCCTCAATCATGGCTGGGCTCCCGGTATAGGCTTCTTGAGCAACGGCTCGTGAAGAATCCTGCCCGGTTTCCGGTGGGCTTGGGAGACAAGCCAATAGGATAAATCAACCAGGATTATTTTGCTGGCACGGCCTGGCTCCTGGAGCGAAACAGTTTCTTGTCAAAATGAACCGCTGAGTTTTGAATGGGAGTGTTAGGAATTCTTTTCTACCATACAGGAGTATGCCTATGTCTGTTCGTCGTCTTGTTCCTTTCGCAGCAGCACTGGCCCTGGCAGTTGGTGCACCGGCCGTGATGGCTGCTGATGACCGTGGGGTGCCTGCTGATCAGGTAATTACGGCTATTGAAACAGTGGCGTCCGCCCATCAGGGAAACATCAAGGACGTAGAAATTGACGAAAAAGACAATCGTCTGTTGGTGGAAGTGACCGTGGTGGATGCAGACGGCAATGAAACAGAAGTGCGGGTCGACCCGCAAACCGGTCAAATTGTGAAGTAAGCTTCCCACTGGGCCGGGCTTTGTCCCGGCCCAATGTCGTTACTCTTGCGGATTAGTGAACCGGCTCCTGCACATCAATCCGAAAGCGGGCGATGTTCCAGCGTAGTTCTTCGTTACTTTCCAATACTTCCTGCTGAAGTTTCTGTACCGTTTCGACGGCAGCTGCAGTGGCGATACTGGTTTCCCGTATATCTCCCATTTTTTCGCTGATATGGCGGGAGACCGCGGCTTGCTCCTCGGTGGCTCCGGCGATCTGCTCGGACATTTGGTGGATCTGCTCCACCGCCGCGATAATTTGCAATAGGGCTTTATCAGCTTCTTGGGTATGCTGCTGGGCGGTCTCGGCCAGTTCCCGGTGATGGAGCATGACTTCGGAGGTCTCCGTGGTCAGGGCTTGCAGCTTGGCTAATACGGAGCGGATTTCCTCGGTAGATTCGGACGTTCTCAAAGACAGGCTTCGCACCTCGGTGGCAACGACCGCAAAGCCACGACCATGATCACCCGCGCGAGCGGCCTCAATGGCGGCGTTAAGAGCCAGCAGGTTAGTCTGCTCCGAGATCTCACCGATAATGGCCAGAATTCGGTTGATCTGCTGCATTTCGTTGCCCAGCTGGTCAATCAGGTGTTTGGCGTTCATCACTTCTTCAACCATGCGTACCGTGCCGTTGATACTGCCGGTAATGGTGGTGCTGCCCACGCGCACCGCGCCTTCCGCTTCGCTGGACGAGGTAGAAACCTGCTGGGCATGGTCGGCAACCTCCCGAAACGACTGATACATCTGATCGACGGAGTTACTGACGTCTTCCGCGTGAAAGATCTGGGCTTCGGTCCGGCTACGCACGGCGATCAACTTCTCTTCAACAGATCGGCTTTGTTGCTCCACCAAAGCGACATTGCGGGCGAGGTCGGCGACCAACGATTGCATGTTTTGTTGGACTTCCTGAATCGACTGCCAGAGCTGGGCCACCTCTGTCAGGCGGGACGACGGGTAATCCACATGGGTGAGATCCCCCGATGCCAAGCGATGCAGCACCGGCCGCAAATTATGAATGGTGGCAGCGATGCGTTGTTGGGCCAATGCGGCGATAAACGCCATCACCAGGGTAATGCCCGCTGCGGCGTAGAGCAGGTAGCGCAGGTTCGCAAAGGCGTTCGTAAAACTCTGTTGGGCTTGCTGTTGAACAGCCTCAATGGTTTGGCTGACCTCCACCAGACGGTCACGCAGAATCTGTTCACTTTCCTGGATGCGGGTGATATTGGCTTGGGTGCGCATGATCTCACCTTCATAGCGGTTGAGCAGGGAATGGATCGAATTGCGCAAATCAATCGCCATATCCGAGGCTTCGGTGGTGCGCCCAAACAGCAGGTCCGAAGCCGACGGTTGCGTCATCACGCCGAGCAGTGGCAGGTTATCCAGTGCAGTTGCCGCCTCTTTCATGGCGTTGTTCAAGCGCAGCAGATCTTCATGCAGTGCGTTGTGTCCTGAATCCAGATAGCGCTCCCGCAACAGAGAGCGCTGGTGGAGCTGTTCCAGCAAGGTGCGCAGCTGTGCCGACCATTGCATGATCGCCTCAGTCTGTTGGCGGTCGGCTTGGTCGATGTAATCGCCCAGGCTCGATAGTGTCTGGCGCAACTCCCGTTCGTTTTGCAAAAGCAATCCCTTCGGGTTGCCCGCCAGTTTCCCAGCGGCCAGGAACTCGGTGGCAATATATGTCGCCAAATCATCCAGTGTGGCCAATAGTTGAGATTGGGCCGGTGCGTCGCTCGCAACACCGAGGCTATCTGAAATCTGTAGCAGGGCATCCCGGGCCTTGTTGAGCTCCACGCTGTTGCCTGAGCTCAGATAATTCTGGATGGGTGTTTGGATGTCATTTCGAAACGAATGCAGTAACTCGTCGTAGCGGGTAATTTGCTGCACGGGGGTGCCGAGCAGGTTCAATCCGGTCTGTGAAGCAATAACCAGCCCCAGGCAGACGGCAAGAAGACTGGCAGAGATCAAAAAGGTTAGGGTGCGAAGTTGCATGTCGAGTCCCGACTACAGATGAAAGGGATGGCCGATGCGTTACTGAACTGGCCGGCACCTCAAGGTGTCGGAGTCCTTAACCAGACTTCGACGCGGTTGTTTCTCATGCGTGCCTGCAGCGAGTCCTGAGAGGCAACCGCCCGGTAATGCCCATAGCCGGAGAGGGCATGGATCTGGATACCCTGTTCCTCCAGGGCTTTTTGAACCGCCTTGGCACGATGCTCGGAGAGGATTTGGGCGCCGAGCTCATCTCTGCGTTGC
>Ga0209075_1004144_pt1 | contig 11719 bp, 12 predicted proteins | sample Stecom2011_FD_187523 | JGI IMG/M metagenome (GOLD analysis project Ga0209075, IMG submission 187523) | Agricultural soil microbial communities from Utah to study Nitrogen management - Steer compost 2011 (SPAdes) (version 2) | ecosystem: Environmental > Terrestrial > Soil > Agricultural land...
TTAGTGGCAGAGGAGATCGCGATGCCATGGAGTTGGCCGGTAGAGGTGAACTACCTCGAGGCAAAAGCTTTTTGTAACTGGAAAAGCAAGAAGACGGGCAAAAACTACCGGCTTCCTACCGAGGCGGAGTGGTACCGATTGCACAAGGTAGCCCGGCTTGAGGAGGTGACGAAGTGGGGAGATGCCCCGGGAAACATTAACCTCGAGTATTGGGCGTCGCCCTGTCCCGTGAATATTTTCGAACAGGGCGGATTTTTCGACGTGATTGGAAACGTGTGGCAGTGGACCGAAACGCCGATTACCGGCTTCCCCGGTTTTAAAGTGCACCCGATGTACGACGACTTCTCAACGCCAACCTTCGACGGGAAGCATAACCTGATTAAAGGGGGGTCCTGGATATCCACGGGAAACGAGACGACCATACATTCGAGATACGCTTTTCGCCGGCACTTTTACCAACATGCCGGGTTCCGCTATATTGTATCCGACGCGCCGGTCACCATTCATGAAGCGGAATACGAGACCGACGTGGAGGTGGCACTCTCCTGTGAACATAATTGGGGGGACGCGTACGCGGAAGAGAATAATATGCCGCTTCAGCTGGCATCATTGGCTAACGACTTGTTGAAGGGAGATGAAGAGGCGCGGATACTTGATCTGAATGCCGACACGGGACGATTGGCGTTTGAGTTGGCAAGAAATTACCGGGACGTGACCGCGCTCGATTTCACGGCACGAATGATACGGGTTCCCATCCATCTGCAGGAGCAAGGATTTACCCGCTACACGATGAAAGACGAAGGAGAATTGGTCTTCTTCCGAGAGGTGTTGCTCGCGGACTTCGACCTGATGGAGGCGAGAGATAACATCCGTTTCATGCAGGCCGACGCGATGAACCTGAAGCCTCAGTTCACGGGATACGACTTGATTATCGTGCCGGGATTGTTGGAAGAGCTGAGCGATCCTTCCCTTTTTCTTTCCCGGATAGATGAACGGCTGAACGAGGGGGGATACCTCTTGTTGGCGTCGGATTACGAGTGGGATGCTGATAAAGCAGATCCGGACAAGTGGCCGGGGGGATTCAAACGAGACGGCGAACCGGTGACATCGTTGGATGGCATCAAGCAGCTGTTGCAACCCCACTTCGAATTGCACGTGGACCCCATGGATCTGAAGCTGGTTATGAAAACATCGTCGCGTGTAACGGTGAACCGGCAGATGGAGGTTACGATTTGGAAAAAGATCAGTTAAACCAGCGAGTGTGGGAGGTGAAGATGTTCTCAACCTCCCTTTTTTTTCGGATTTCCGCTTCGTCCGGCGCGAAAACATGCAAGCCTTTATGGAAGATGCGGACATCAATTTCATTTTCCGCTTGCAGCGGTTCCCCATCGACATGCATCACTCCCGACCGGGAGCGTTTGATATGCAACCGTTGGGTGACCAGTGTGGTCATTTTACTGTTCTTATCGATGTTACGGGTAAAAAGCTGAAGGGTGGTTTGAGGTATCTCGAGCGCGTTGAGGGGTTTTAGGATGGATACATTCATCTTCCCATCGTCGAGGCTCGCCCCCGGCGCGATATGAGCCTCGTTGCCATACTGCGATGCATTGGCACAGGTGAGGATGAAAGCACGTTCACGGAGGGTGCCACCGTCGTGCGTGATTTCATATTCGTCCGACTTAAAATCGACCACGCTCTCCAGCACGTTTCGGACGTATCCCAAGGGTCCGCGCCGGCGTTCATCGGCAAACCGGTCGCTGATAAACGCGTCGAATCCAAAACCGCAGGTGCAGAAAAAAATATGGCCGTTTGCCGTGCCATAGTCGATTGCGCGGGTAGAATCTTTCAAGACGATATCGAGTGCCTTTTCCGCGTCGATCGGTATGCCTAAGTCGCGTGCCAGCCCGTTGCCGGATCCCAAGGGGATAATGCCGAGCGCGGTAGAGGTGTTCACTAGCTCCCGAGCGGCTTCGTTAACGGTGCCGTCGCCCCCCGCGACAATCACGCTCTTGAACCCCTCTTGCACTGCCTCGCGGGCAATTTCGGAGGCGTGCCGGGGGTACCCGGTGACCCGGATAATAAGATCCGTCTTCTTTTGATCAAGAGAGGCCGCCACGTCCTCGGGAATGTTTTTCTTTGACTCGGTTCCCGATACCGGGTTGATGATAAGGCACATTTTTTCTTTTGCCATGAATTATTATTTGTTCCCGTCGCGGGGTATGATAGTGAATGGATATACCTATAAACAAACCGTGACTCATTTTGTTTCCTCGCGAGGTTTTCATCAGAAAATCCCGTACATTTGCATTCAAAAAATTGGATAGCTGCCCGAGGCACGATCATCAATGCCCGTGGTGACTTGTTGTCTGATATCCGACATCCGACATCCGACATCCAAAAATTGATTCATCTATGCAACCCGTTTTTGTACTCATAGTTATAGGTGCCTATTTTGGCATGCTCATGCTTGTTTCTTATTTGACGAGCCGAAAAGGGACGGGCAACGATGCCTTCTTCCGGGCCAATAAATCGTCGAAGTGGTACGTGGTGGCGGTAGCCATGATTGGTACCTCTATCTCGGGCGTAACATTCGTCTCGGTACCCGGGATGGTGCGCGGCTTAGACATGACCTACATGCAGATGGTATTTGGCTTTTTCTTCGGTTACTTGGTGATCGCCTACGTGCTTTTGCCTCTCTATTACCGGTTAAACTTGACCACCATTTACGGGTACTTGGATCAGCGTTACGGGCCAAAGTCGTACAAAACAGGTGCTTGGTTTTTTCTTGTCTCAAAGATCGTGGGGGCGGCAGCGCGGCTTTATCTCGTGGCCTTTATTTTACAAACACTGGTATTCGACACGTGGGGGGTGCCTTTCGTGGCGACCGTCTCCGGGATCATTCTCGTGATTTGGCTCTATAGCCACAAAAGCGGGATCAAGACGATTATATGGACCGATTGGCTGCAGACCATTCTTTTTCTCACGGCGCTGGTGATGATCGTATGGCAGGTGGCATCGCAATTAGGACTGGGCGTGGGGGGCATAGTAGAGGTTGTTCGAGAAAGTACTCACTCCCGTATTTTCGTGTTCGACGATTGGGCGAGCACCCAAAACTTCTTCAAGCAATTCTTTAGCGGAATGTTTATCACGATCGTGATGACGGGTCTGGATCAGGATCAGATGCAGAAGAACCTGACCATACGCACGTTGAAAGACGCGCAAAAGAACGTGGTTTCGTACGGGTTGGCTTTCGCGCCAATCAACTTCCTGTTCCTCTGCCTGGGGGTGTTGTTGCTTGTTTTCGCTTCACAAAATAATATCGCGTTGCCGGAGGTTTCAGACAATATTTTGCCGGTACTCGCGAGCGAATACATGGGCCCGGCGGTATTGGGAATTTTCATCGTGGGGGTTGTTGCTGCTGCTTTTTCGAGTGCTGACTCAGCATTAACGGCGCTGACCACCTCTTTTTGCGTGGATATCTTAGATATGGAAGCGATTCCCGGGACCAAGGAGCAGGAGCAGGAGAAGAGGGACGTTGCCACTCGTCGGTGGGTGCATATCGGCATGAGCGTGGCGTTCGTGTTGATCATCCTGTTGATAGAAACGATTGGCTCCGATAGCATCATCACGGCGATTTATAAACTGGCTTCGTACACCTACGGGCCGCTGCTGGGGCTCTACTTTTTTGGTTTGTACAGCAAGGTAAATCCGATGGACCGGTTGGTGCCATACGTGGCAATCGCGGCACCGGTGCTCTGTTTCCTGATCGAGGCATCGATGTTGTACTTTTTCGATTATCAGGTAGGGTACGAACTACTGTTGATGAATGGGTTGATCACGGGCATGGGCCTTTGGGCCATTTCGAAGAAGAAATTGCCGAGGGCGTAGATTGATTTACTGCCACCTGTAAAGATGTGGTGATGTGATGTGAGGTGAATGATGTTGATTGGTTAAAGATATGATTATAAAGAGTGCAGAATTTGTTATAAGCAACAGCGATTACCGGGAGTGCCCCGCGGATGGTCGCCCGGAGTACGCGTTTATAGGCCGGTCGAACGTCGGCAAGTCATCCCTTATAAACATGTTGACCCACCGGAAAGGGTTGGCAATGACATCGTCCACACCCGGGAAAACCCTCCTGATCAACCATTTTTTGGTCAACGACGAATGGTACTTGGTAGACTTGCCCGGTTACGGCTACGCGCGGCGGGGCAAAGAGAGTCGGGAAAAGCTCCGGGAACTTATCGAGGATTATATACTGGAACGAGAGCAGATGACCAATCTTTTCGTGTTGTTGGATGCGCGCCACGAGGCAATGCAGATCGACTTGGAATTCATGGAGTGGTTGGGAGAAAATGAGATACCGTTTGCCATAGTCTTTACCAAGGCCGATAAGCTGGGCTCCGGCCGGTTGGGGCAAAATATCGCGGCCTATAAAGAGAAGTTGCTCGCGACGTGGGAGGAGTTGCCTCCTATTTTTGTTACCTCTTCCGAAAAGAAACAGGGCCGAGAGGAGTTGTTGGACTATATTTCTAAAATAAACAAAATGGTTTTGTAGGCGCAGGTCATGATCGTAGCCTCCAATCGGTTCAATTTATCGGCTCGGTTCAATTTATCGGCCGAAGGAGCCTCCCATGATATCGAGCAGCTCGTTAGTAATTGATTGCTGGCGGAGTTTATTGTACTCTAAGTGGAGTTCATCCACGAGGTCGTCGGCATTATCCGTGGCAATTTGCATGGCGGTCATTCGTGCCGCGTGTTCCGATGTAACGGAATCGACATGTGCCGCGAAGAGCCTGATCTTTACTATCTTTGGAATAAGCTGCTCCAACAATGTGTTCCTATCAGGCTCCAAGATATACTCCACGTCAGCATGGGCCCCCTTCGACGCCTCCTGTTCCAAGTCGGTACTGCTTATGGGCAACAATCGCTCTCGGATTAGTTCTTGGGTACGCGTACTTTTAAAACGGTGATAAATCAGTTCCACCCGGTCTATTTCTCCCGCTTTGAACATCTCCATCAACATTTTTCCGAGTTGCCTTGTATCGTTGTATGCCGGTTTATCGGCGATGATCGTATACCCTTCTCTCGGCTTAAATTTCATCTTTCGTACGGCTTTGGTTATTTTCTCGCCTACGGGGTAGAGAAAAATATTTTCTTTGCCGAGCGATTGGTAATCGCCGATCGCTTCCCGAAGCTTTACAGCCACCGCCTCGTTAAACCGTCCCGCCAGTCCGGTGTTGGATGAAAAGGCGACAAGTGCTACCCGTTTCACGGGCCGTATTTCCATGAAAGGAGAGGGGAGTTGCTCCTCGTCTTCGCCATTCAAAAGCGGGTGTAAAATTCGCTGCAATGTACGCTCGTATGGCCGTAGATGCTGGATAAACCGCTCTGCCCTTTTTTGTTTGGCGGAGGAGACCATCATCATGGCCGATGTAATCTTGCGGGTAGATTGCACCGATTGAAGCCTGCTTTTTATCTCTTTAAGTCGTGCCATGTAGCTCTCCTATTTTTTCAGCGTAGCCACCGTGTTCGCGGCCACCTTTTCGATGGTACCCGTGATATGGTCGTTCATCTCTCCCTTTTTCAGCGGATCGAGCACATCGTGCCGATGCGATGCTTCCAAGGCATCGATGAATTCCTTTTCGAACCGTGGGACTTTCTCCAGGGGGATATCCCGTAGTAGCCCGTGTGTTCCGCAATAGAGCACCGCGATCTGTTGTTCGACGCTCATGGGAGTGTGTACCGGCTGCACGAGCAACTGTTCGTTTTTTTGTCCCTTGTCGATTGTCATTGCCGTTACCGCGTCCATATCGCCCCCGAACTTGGTGAATGCCTCCAACTCTTGGTATTGTGCTTGGTCGATTTTTAATGTACCGGCCACTTTTTTCATCGCTTTAATCTGCGCGTTTCCTCCCACGCGCGATACCGATATACCGACGTTAATAGCCGGCCGGATACCCCGGTTAAAGAGGTCCGATTCGAGGAATATTTGCCCATCGGTGATGGAGATCACGTTAGTAGGGATGTACGCGGATACGTCGCCCGCCTGGGTCTCGATAATCGGTAACGCGGTGAGCGATCCGCCTCCCTTCACTTTCCCTTTCAGGCTCACCGGCAGGTCGTTCATGTTAATGGCCATCTCTTCTTGGTCGATGATGTTGGCTGCCCGTTCTAACAGGCGTGAATGGAGGTAAAAAATATCCCCCGGGTAGGCCTCTCTACCTGACGGGCGTCGCAGCACGAGCGATACCTCCCGGTATGCAACCGCCTGCTTCGACAGGTCGTCGTACACCACCAGCGCGTGGCGGCCCGTATCCCGGAAATACTCACCCACGGCAGCACCCGAAAAGGGCGCAATATACCGCATGGCCGCAGAGTCGGAACCACTCGCCGAGATCACCACGGTATAATCCATGGCACCGTGGTCGGTGAGCGTTTTCACGATCGAAGCTACCGAGGAGCCCTTCTGTCCCACTGCCACGTAGATACAGTAGACCGGTTTTCCTGCTTCGTAGTTTTCCCGTTGGTTCAAGATGGTATCGATGGCGATGCTGGTTTTACCGGTCTGCCGGTCCCCGATAATCAGTTCCCGCTGTCCCCGGCCAATCGGGATCATGGCATCCACTGCCTTCAGTCCCGTTTGCAACGGTGTATCCACGGGTTGGCGAAATACCACTCCCGGTGCTTTCCGTTCCAAGGGCATTTCCAACCTTTCGCCTTGCAGGGGACCCCGTCCGTCCATTGGCTCACCGATGGGTGAGATTACACGTCCAAGCATTCCTTCGCCCACGTAGATGGAAGCCACCCTTCCGGTACGTTTTACGGTAAATCCTTCTTTGATTTCGCTGGAAGCTCCCAATAGAATGGCACCCACGTTGTCCTCTTCGAGGTTCATCACGATAGCTTGCATCCCATTATCAAACTCCAGCAACTCGTTCGCTTCGGCATTCCGCAATCCAAAGATACGAATAACGCCATCGCTGACGCTCACTACCACGCCCGTTTCATTAAACTGGACGCGGGTGTCGATTCCCTTGAGCTGCATACGCAGCATCTCGGAAACTTCACTTATTTTAATTGCATTATCTGCCATTTACTTCTTAATTTTTCATTGTTCATTATTTAACCAGCGAGTGCTTGATACGTTGGAGTTCCCCGGTTACGCTCGCGTCCCATCGGAAGTCATCCAACTTCAGGATAAACCCCCCGATAATTCCCGGGTTTACTTCCGTCTCGATCTCAAGTTCTTCCCCGGTAACCTGTTGAATCCGCTCTACCAGTTTGTTTTTAGTAGTATCATCGGCAGGCACCGCTGTAATTAGCTTTCCGGCCTGGAGCTGAAACCTAATTCGATAGAGATCGATAAACCGCTGGGTAATCGATTGAAGATGCTCCTCTCTTTCGTTCTTCAAGATCAACCCGTTCATCTCGTCGAGTGCCGACGGAAGTTCTCCCCCGCACGCGGTTCGGATGATGTTCGCTTTGTCCTTTTTGGGAATAGAGAGATCCTGCAAAGCAAGGCGCAATTCGGGTACTTTTAGGAATACTTCAGCGAGCAACTTCATTTTCGCGTACACCTCCTCATGCTGCCCCTTTTCGATGGCGTAATCCAACAGGGCAGTGGCGTATCGCGTAGATATGTGTCCCGTGTTCATCTATTTTAGGATCTAGAGATATCTGTTTCGTCGAGCAGTCGTTCGATAAGGCTCATTTGCTCTTCGCCGGTGCTCAACTTCTCGCGTAATATTTTCTCCGTCAGGTTAACGGATAAAACCGCGATCTCGTTTCGTATTTCTCGGAGGGCTTCCTCCTTTTCCGCCCGTACCTGTTCCCGGGCATTGACGATAATTTTTTCCGACTCTTTGGTGGCGTCATCCCGGGCTTGCACCATGAGTTTTTCTCGCAGCGCGGCGGTCTCTCTCAGCATGGCGGCTTGTTCTTCTCGAGTAGCAGCCATCATCTCTTCCCCGGCTTTTTTCACGTTAGCCAGCTCTTCGCGGGCATCTCGGGCCGCTTGGAGCGACTCGTCGATATAATTTTTCCGTTTATCAACCGATTTCAGGATGGTAGGAAAACCATACTTGACCAGTACAAAGAGTACCGCGCCAAACGATAACGTCATCCAGAAAAGCAGTCCCGGTTCAGGTGTGAGTAGCGACATGTTTTTTTCTATTAAAGAATAAACCCGCAGACTACGATCGCGAAGAGGGCTACCCCCTCGATCAGGGCTGCCGAAATAATCATCGTGGTACGAATGTCAGAACCTGCTTCGGGCTGGCGTGCGATACCTTCCACGGCCGATTGTCCAATTTTACCGATACCCAACGCGGCAGCTAACACCACGATGCCAATGCTCAAGGATGTTCCGATCGGCCCGAGGCTGATCGCCGGAGCCGCTTGTAATAGAATTGTAAGTAATGTCATGTTTTTTGTTTTAATATAAGTTTTTTATTCAGATTTTGCACGAATTTATAATTAACGCCCGAAGATACCACTTTTCTTGCAATTGTATGCTTTCGTTTTCTTCCGTTTTTTAATGCCGTGAAGATGATTTTTTATTATCTACTCTTTGTCGTTCGAGCGCGGCTTCTCTTTCATTGGCCGCCACCGACAGCAAAATCGAGATAATTAATATACCCACGATCACCGTTAGCGATACCCCTGAATGGCTCGCGATGAATTTAGACATCATCACGGGGCCCGTGCGGACCGTATCAAATAGTTAATTCAATACGATAGTTGTACGGCAGGGCCCCGCCCATTTGATGGCTCGCGAAAACTGCCGACACTCGATTTTTTAGTAAGAACGACTTTTCTTGATGGTTAATTCACGGGTGGCCCTGTTCGTGGTAAACGATGGTAGAGCCGGTTTTTTAATTGGATTAATAAAAATTATGGAAAGGGTAGATGATCTTGTTGAGCGGTAACCCAATTTGAATAAATCTGTAAAAATCCGAATAAAAAACGATGAAATTATTTATCTTTTCTTGAATGCTAAATAAGTTTATGGCGTGATTCGTGTATGAATGAGAGAACGCCACGAGCAGGTGTGATATTTCGCTGGGACAGTTGGAAGGGGAGAACAGGTGATCCACGATTACATCGCGTATGAATTGGGCTCTCTCAGCTCCGACATTCATTTCCGACGTTGATACGTTGCGGCTCGAAGCAACATAGTTTGAATTACTTACGCGTTGAAGGAGTTCAGTAGAGGGTAAAAGTTGTAATGTGCCGGAGGATCGATCCAACAGCAAAAACTGTCCGAGCATCGATTGAATAATAATCGAAAAACAGAAGAGATATATAAGAATCCGTTTCATCCTGACATTAAATTATCCCGGCTGAGCCAACTCAACCCTGCCCCAGCAATAGAAATTGCCACTCCCTACAAAGTTAGCAAAACAATTCGTGAATAAGGGTTACTCCGCTTCCTGTTTGTGTACTTTAACAAATATTGCTGGTCAAATAACAAATATTGATTCGTGCTTCTCCTCGTGGAGGTGCTTCTTTAAGCACGTACTCGTGCTTGTCCGATAAAAACGGCCGAGAGAAGTGTGAACACGTATGCTTGAATGAACGCGATAAGCAATTCGAGGAAGTTAATAAAGATACTGAACAGTACCGACACTACCGTCATGGATGCATTGATAGCCGTACCCATCGACATCGTGATAAATATAAGCATGGTGAGCCCTATCACGATAGAGTGTCCCGCCATAATATTCGCGAAGAGACGAATCATCAACGAGAATGGCTTGGTGATGGTACCGATAATTTCGATGGCTTGCATAAAGGGTATGGGAGCTTTTAGCCACGTGGGGACGTCGGGCCAAAAGAGTTCTTTATAGTACCCTTTGGTGCCGGTAAGGTTGATGACCAAGAAGGTGGCCAGTGCTAACACTAGCGTGACCGCGATATTTCCGGTCACATTGGCTCCTCCGGGGAAGAAGGGGACCAGCCCCAAGAGGTTATTGAAAAAGATAAAGAAGAAGAGAGTAAGCAGGTAGGGGGCATACTTTCGTGCATCTTGACCAATGGATGGTTCGATAACATCGTCGTAGATGGAGGCGATAAGCATTTCCATCATTCCCACGAATCCCTTTTTCCCTTCCAGTGGTTCCCGTTTGAAAGAGCGTGCAATCCCCATCACGAGGAGGATGAGCAACGCGGATGCTATTAATAGGGCCGCGGCGTTCTTCGTGAGTGATAAGTCCAATGGCCTTGATTCAGTACCGTTCGTTCCGATTTCTACAATCTTCCCCTTGTAATTCCCATCGGTTGCGACTCGAAACCCCTTGTAATCGGCCACATCGCGTAAGCGTGAGGAGAGGAATATATGCCATCCGCTATTTTTGCTGTAAAGGATAACGGGCAGCGATAGGGTAAGATCTCGTTTCCCGTCGCTCATGATCTGCCACTCGTACGAGTCGGCAAGGTGATCGAGGATAAACGTCCGGATATTTAGTCCCCCGTCCCCCCCATTATCTCCATCTGCGGCTCCTTCTGTCACGGCTGCTTCTGTCACGATTGATTCTGTCGCTGTCATGTTACTCCTTTCCGTGCTTGCTCCAAGGACGCTGTTAGTTTGTGTCCGATTGCCCCGCGCCGAGTTTTCGGCTTGGGGGGAGACTGGGCTTGAGAGAAGCAAAAGTAAAAGTAGCGCAACTATTTTCTGTTGCATATGCTGTTTCATTGTGAAATACGTTCAGTGGGTGGTTTTTCCTGATCTTTCTTGTACTTGATATATTTTTCCATTCTCAAGTATATGTAAGTCTCCCAAATGAGGCTGATCAGGTAGAAAATAATAAAAAGGATCGCGAAGTTACGAATATTGGCCTTGTCAAGCAGCCAATAGATAAGAATGATCGCGAAAGAGGTAAATATCTTGAACGTTCGAATAAGCATGTATACGTTCACCACTTTACCCGCTTCACGCGGCGTTCGGCGGAACTGCAAGATAAATATGATCCCCAAAATGTAGAAGAAGACAGGGATGATGACGTAAGAGTCGATCAGTATTTCCGGGAAGAAATGGCTCAAGATGAGCCACATGCCAAATCCTGTGATTAGGAGCATGGCCGTGTGAAGGATAATAAAGTATGCCACGAGCTTCTTCATCTTGTTATCTTTCTTCTTCCTTTAACCTTCGGGCGGTTTGAGCCGTTCATTACCCCGATTTGAGCAAAGATACAAAAAAATAGCGAAATATCGTGGTATAAATATTCTCAAGTCGGTCAGTTCATCCTCAAGCTCCGGTAGTTTTTCCTGTAAACAGGTATTTTGGGTTATTTTTGCTTGTTGGCTTCTCTGGTTTCGATGCAGACGATAACGGTATTATCATGAGTTTCCACGAACCCATCTTCTACTTCCAGCTCCTTGATTTTCCCGTCTGCCGTGAAGCTGAGTAACCCTTTAGTGAGGGAGGAGATGATAGGAGCGTGGTTATTCAGTATTTGAAAGGAACCCATCGTACCGGGGAGGGTGATGGATTGCACCTCGCCCCGGTATACCGTTTTTTCCGGTGTAAGGATCTCAAGTTTCATTCTTCAACTCCTTTTTTGCTCTCTTCCATTAATTTTTTCCCTTTTTCGATGGCATCTTCGATGGTACCCACGTTCATGAATGCTGCTTCGGGGTATTGGTCGAGTTCCCCATCGAGGATCATTTTAAAACCTTTGATTGTATCTTCAATGGCGACCATCACTCCCGGTTGCCC
>Ga0209075_1004145_pt1 | contig 11718 bp, 9 predicted proteins | sample Stecom2011_FD_187523 | JGI IMG/M metagenome (GOLD analysis project Ga0209075, IMG submission 187523) | Agricultural soil microbial communities from Utah to study Nitrogen management - Steer compost 2011 (SPAdes) (version 2) | ecosystem: Environmental > Terrestrial > Soil > Agricultural land...
TCACTCAATTTCTTTTCCTTAATCGCCACAAAGTTGGAATAAAGAGAAGATTCGCCTTGAATAATATAATACAATTGAGACTCTGGAATTTTATCATCTATAAACCTCGGAGATTCTATCGAGAAGATGGCCCAATGGTTTTTATCGGTTTCATTTTTCTCAAAAACTTTCAATTTTGCTTTTGGGGCAGTGGTTTTAGTTTGTTCAAAAAATAGATTTATCGCAAAATCCATTGGCACCTTTACCATACCCTTAATTGACAGCGTACTGCCAATTATAGTCCAATTCTCACCGCTTTCTGTTCCTGGAACTAGTTCTAAAAAATGTATTTGCTCATTTTCTTGATTTGAGACAATTTTCCAATCGTATTTTTCTGGCCAATTAACTTTCAAGTTTTCAATTTTCTTTTGTCCAAATACATTGAGTGAAATAAATAAAATCACAATTGCTATTATTCTCATGATTAGGTTTTTATATTGCTGTACCGCACTGATGTTTATGTCTCTATACGTTTGAACCAAGCTTTGCCTATCAAAGGAATTCTCGGTTATCGCCAAGTGTTATCACTTCGTCTGTTCTTTTATCCACCCCGTTATAAGATCCAATGCCACAGGCGAGAATGTTTGTTCAATTTCAGAATATTCAGAAATTGACCCGGTTTTGGATTCTTGGAATAGATGGTTTAGATTTTCCAATTCGACGATTTCAATGTTTTTATTGCCGTTCTTTTCAAGGGAAGTTTTTATCGCCGCTAGGTTTTCTTTTGCGGGAACTTGAAAGTCCTTGCCTCCATTAAGTGCCAACACCGGACATTTTACCTTTTCCAAATATTCCGAAGGGGTGGATTTGATCAAACTCGCAACTTCATAATTGGTGATTTGACCAACAAGTGCGTTTCTTTGATTCTCAGGAATCATGGCTCCATATTTATTGATGTAGAATGAATTTAGGCTGTCTTTTACTGTGGCATTATCCAAATCTGAATTTCTTATAATGTCATAGGCTTCTTTTACGATGCCCTGACCTGCGGCAATTTGCATTTCATTTACGCCCATTAGTCTTTCAAAAGCGGCCTTTTGTAGCAGCATCAACTTGTCCCCATCAATTCCTGGCCCCGCTAAAAGCACAATAAAGTCTATTTCCTTATTTTCGGAAGCCACTTTGGGAGCGATGATGCCACCAAGACTATGGCCGATCAAGCCTATTTTGGAAGGATCGACATCCTTTCTTGTTTTTAAAAAGGCGACGGCCGATTGTACGTCAATAGAAAATTCTTCTATTGACGCCGTATCAAAATCTCCTTCCGATTGTCCCACGCCTCTTTCATCATAACGCAATACGCCAATTCCATTTTTTGTGAGGTGATCGGCCAATACCTGATACGGTTTATGCCCGAACATTTCCCCATCCCGGTTTTGTGGACCACTACCACTGATGATTACTGCTACTGGGAATTTGCCATCCTTTTTTGGCAACGTCAAGGTTCCGAATAGTTTGATTTTGTCTTTCGAATTATTGAAACTCACCTCTTCGGAGTAATAACCAAATGGTTCTTTGGGGGTTTGCGGCCTATTTAGCTCAATTACTCCCTTTTTAAGGTTCATAGCAAGCGGTTTTCCCCCTTGACTGATATTGCCCTCAAATTCATTTTTGGCCTTTAAATGGCCCTTGTATTCCAATTGGAATTCTGGGAACGAAATGGTCAAAATGGAATCAACATAACTGGCTGATTCGGCTTTGGCATTGTTCAGACCCTGTTTTGGGATATCCATAGTGGCGCTTAAAACGTCCTGTTGGTAGGTTAGAGTGAAAGCAATTTCCAACTGATTCCCATTTAAATCTATTTCCCCCATCCAATCTCCCGAAATATCTTGAGAAAAGGTGGAGGTCGAAATTAGCGCAAGGAAGATAGTCGATAAAATTCTAGTCATTTTAAGAGGTTTTATTTATCTATTTTATACTTACTGGAGTTTGATTTTATAATAATATACGCCACTCCTACCAAGGTAGTGCCGACTAGGATATAGAATTCGATGTTTGGATCATCAAACCAATCGGTTGCCCAAATCCCCAAGATTATAATAAAAGCCATAACGAAAAATACATTTCCCATCATATTGGCAATCCGGTCTATATGGTACTCGGCCTGTTTTTCCTTTGACATAGTATTATAGCCGGCAATCAAAAAATACATTTTCAGATACTTGATCAAAATACCGCACACTAAAAAAATAATTGCAGTTACAATCATAAATTCGTCTTTTAATTGGGTTAGTTTTAGATTGATCTGGACATTTATCAATTGCCACAAATATCGCGTTCCCTTCTTGAACTGGCAGCTGCTTTTACATTTCCATCCTATATCGAAACTACAACATTTTTTAGAACAGTAAAGAGTAAGTCAAAAAAAAACCGCTAAAAGCGGCTGATATGGATTGCAGATTTAAACCGTTTTTCGCTTCTTATTCCCTTTGTTTCTATAATAAGCCACAAAAGATAAAATGAGCATTCCGGCTGCCGTGATATAAATCCAAGCGGGAATCGGCACGGGATCGCCGGCGGCATAGGAATGCAATCCGGACAGATAGTAATTCACGCCGAAATAAGTGAATATAATAGACCAAATTGCCCACAGACTGACAATATTAAAAGTCAATTTGCCACTGAGCTTCGGCACCAATCTCAAGTGAAGCACCACGGCATAAAATATAACCGAGATAAAAGCCCAGGTCTCTTTGGGATCCCAGCTCCAATATCTTCCCCAACTCTCATTGGCCCACATACCTCCTAAAAAAGTACCCACGGCAAGGGCGAAGATGCCGACGGTTAACGCCATTTCATTTACTATGGTTATTTCCTTGATGGAACGCGTTATCTTTTTAGTGGGCTTAGTGCTGAACAGTATCAGTGCAATAGAACTCAAAACTGCCGACAAGCCAAAAAATCCGTAACTGGAAGTGATGATGCCCACGTGCACCATAAGCCAGTAGGATTTTAGAACGGGTTCCAAAGGTGTAATCTGCGGATCGAGCATGGAGCCTCCGTGGGCAAAACCCATCATAATCATGGCTACCAAGGCGCCGGCTGCGGGAATAAAAGCATTTCGGTTTCTGTAAAGAAGCAGTCCCGAAAGCACCCCGATTCCTGAAATAAATACAATAGCCTCATAACCGTTGCTCCAAGGGGCATGACCGGAAAGATACCAGCGGACCGCAAGGGTCAACGCCTGAATTGCCAAGGCTATAACCATTAATCCCAACAGAATTTTGGTCAGGAGACGAATTATGTGATTGTACTTGGACTCTGACGAAAACACTTCCGCAAAGCCGAGAACAATCATAAAAACACCCAAAAAGCTGTAAACTATCATCAGCCAAAAGAAAACGTTCAGCTGGTTATAGAGAATTTCCAGATTGACTTTTGAGGTAGATGGCACAATATCCTTCCCCCATAACAGCTGAAAATCACTAATATCTTCAATACTCTTATCCGCATTGCTCCAGTTTCCAGTTTTCAGACCTTCCTTTACACCATCAAAATAAGGACTTAGCAGCGCATAAGCTGTTTTGTCAATCTCCACTGGGTTTATTTCAGAACTGTAAATCCAACTTCTCCATTTTTGTGCGGGATCATTTTTTACGGGAATGATATTGGTATAATACCCAAAGGCAATACTGCTGAAAATATTGAAGCGTTCAGTGACTTCAATTACTGCTTTGTCGTAATTGGACTGATCGGCTTTTCGCTTGCTAAAGGATTTGTTGTCCTGCTCCTCCAACCTAAAAACTCCGGTCTTTGGATCTACCAGATTGGCATATGAAGTATAGCCTTCCGCATTGGCACCGGTTTCCTTTAAAAGTTTGTCCCCTCCTTTCGTGCCCACTTTAATCAGCATTTCGTTGGCCCAAAACCCGGGATCGATCTGCATGGAGATAAACCATTGTTCTGAGGAAATGGCAGTATTTCCTTTTTGATATTTATCCTTCTTATGAATTTTTCTAAGCAGCTCCAAGGTGTGGGTATTCATAGGTTTTATCCTGCCTTGAAAATCCTGCACCAAAAGACGTCCGAAATTATCGGCGTGAACCGGATCAACTACCCTATTGGAACCGAGCGTTTCAGGACTGGCAAACTGGGCATTCGGCCCGATATCCCGCTGTTGTACGCTTGTTGTGTCAATAGTTTTATCTGTAGTGTTTTGAGCGAAAATGGGATTTGTTGCGAATCCCATAATCAAAAAGAAAGGAAGGAAAAGAAGACTCCTCTTGTGCAGATTTTTTAATGAATTATTCAGCTTCCAGAAATTAGTCCCTTTCCAGAATAGGGTAAAAAACATGCCGGCAAACAATAGGAAATATCCAAAATAGGTGATGATTGTGCCCCATTTATCGGCATTAACAGAAAGGATGGTGCCGCTTTCGTCGGGAAAATAACTCGCTTGAAAAAATCGATAGCCTCGATAATCCATCACATTATTCATAAAAATATGATGCTGTTCCTCTTTATCCCCATCAAGGACTGTTATCTTACTTTCATAGGAAGATGGATTATTGGATCCCGGATAACGCTCAAGCAGAAAATCGTCACACCGCAAATAGAAATCCGTTTTAAGAATCTTAGATCCAAATCCCAGAGCTATATTCAAACCGTTGAGATTTACTGTTTTGTTTAGATCGGTAACACCTTTCCCTCCTTTTATCATCAGCGTATCCACTTCATTTCCTGAGCTCAATTCTACCTGAATTACCTCCAGAAGGCTTTTATCCATCGGGTCGCTTTTATCCCCACTGTAATAGATTGTTTTCCCTTTAAAAATACTTTTGGGAATGATGAAATTGGTGTTATCAATGGTGTAGAGCGCCCTGGGATTTAGGGTTGAAGGTATATTTGCCCTAATTTCACCGGAACGTAGATCCAATAATGTAGAGTCGGTTACTACGCCCTTTTGCTGTCCTTCCATGGACATATATTTCCCAACAGATGGGAGGGCAATCGTCAGACCATCATCGCTTTCTAGCAGTTGCACCGAGCCTTGAACTGGGTTGTTAAAACTGAAGGTAGTACCATCAATGTTTTTGATATCACCTTCCGAAATATAATTATCCACTCTCCCACTCTGCCCTACAGATACAATGTTGAGCATTTTTTCTCCCGATTCGGAAGCTTGCACAGAGTCTTTAGCGAGTGGAAAATAGTCAAGGGTTTTCAGGGAAATGACCTTATCGCCAAAATGATAGTTCTGTTTAAAAGTTCTTTTGAATGGCCATTTGGTGTCCTTCGAATTAAAGTATGACATCATATATGGCTGCTTGTCATATCTGAGACTTTTCTTCCCATCGCTCACATCCAGTTTAAAATAAGTGAGGTCGCTGATAATTTCATTGGTAGTCTGTCCTTCATTTATAGGCATTTGCCCTTCAAAACTCACATAGCGGGTGATAGCACCTCCAATAAACATAAAAACAAATGCCAAGTGAAATACCAAAATCGGCCATTTCTCTCTTCTTGTCAGGCGATAGGTTTTGATATTTGCGATAAACAAGAGAATCAGCCAAAGCATCAGGATTTCAAACCAGGTGGCATTGTAAACCAAGGTTTTTGCGGTAGGTGTATCGTAGTCATTTTCCACAAAAGTCGCCACAGCCATGGAAATGCCGTATAGCAACAAAAGCACCGTCATAGTGCGGGTGGAGAATAGGATTTTTTTTAATTGTGTCATTTGTTTGTACACAGGGTTGGAGTTTCTCGCGTAGAGCGCAGAGGGGTGGTTGTTTGGGTTTTGGAATTTGGTGCTTGGAATTTGGAATTTGGTGCTTGGTACTTGGAAATTTCATTCCAAAAAAGCAATCGGACTTTCGGCATTTTGATTTTCCCAATTTCTATTGGGAGACAAAATGCCGAAAACTCGATTTAAAAATCACAATAACCATTTTAAACTAGAGATCACATGTTTAGTATCTACACATCTAATCCTTACAGCGATTTCAGATATTCAGTGAGATCAGCCTGTTCAGCTCCAGTTAAGGAGAGGTTTCGCTCTTGGTTGTACCTGGTTACTACATCAGCCAAGGTGGCTGAGGAGCCATCGTGGAAATAAGGTGGGTGTTGCCACAGACCTTTCAACGGACTAACTCTCCATTGTTTGGTGGCAGACCGTTTTACGTAATCCTTATCCACTGCCACAGAGGCGCTTTGAGGGTGTAATTTTCCACCTTCAATAACATCACTAAACAATGGTCCGGAATGGCAACTTGCACACTGTGCTTTTCCTGAAAAGAGTGCTTTCCCTCTTAAAGCGGCAGTGGTGTTAAAGGAACCAACGGGAGAAGCTGGGGCCGAGATAGAAAACTGATATGCCTGTAAAGCAGGTAGTTTATCTGTTACCAAATCATCACCTTCTCTGTGGTCAACTTCCCAATTGAGACGAGGATCGGCAAAATAACCATGCCCGTGCATCTGGGTAACCGCTACATATCTATTCCAATAAGCCACAGGTCCTGCAGGTTCGTGATCTACATCCCCATCCCCAGTAAAAATAGCTTTAGGAAGGCCGTATAAACCATAAGCGGGTGGAATAACAACAGGGTTATTCAAGCCATCGTGGTTGAATCTCGGGTCGTAAATACCAGGGCCCCAAGAAGCGTAAACATCTTTGGTAGCTTGGTCTAAAGCTGGAGATAAAGAGATGATCAAACCGGGGTCAAGATCCCTATTTGGCCACCCGTCCAAACGACTTCCTATGCCGGGAGCAAAAGAGTCATCGACAGTTGAATGACAGAGCGCGCAGGTAATTCCCATTCTATCCAACTTTAAAGTTCCATCGGTATTGGTACTTACTTGTCCCTGTACCCCGACAACCGCATTGAGTTGTAGCAAAACAAGCGTGGTTTGGGGATCATCTAAATTGACTTCCCCATTTTGAATGGCAGTAACCACTTCGGGTGGTAAAGCACCAGCATCAACCTTTAAGCCAACAGCCAAAGCTGTATTGGGACTTACCGCGGTTTCTATCACCTGGTTCATCTGTAGCACATCGGTCCAAAAGGTTTCATCGCCAAAGGTGTCAAATCTAAATATGTCTTTACCCTCTGCCACCAATTGCGGATCTAGGGGAGGCAAATTTAAACTGCCCTCGCCTGGAGGGGTGTAACCGATATCATCATTATTGCAACTATAAAGGCTAAGCATAGCAATTACAGCTAATGGCAACATAGAAATCACAAAATTTTTTCTCATAACTTTTAGTTTTAATAGTGAATTAATATTAATCCTCCCCTAATGCTGAATTCAACTCGGGTTGAGATTCTTTACGTTTGGATTGATAAAACACAGTTTGGTTACAAAAAATTAGGGATTACTTTTAGGAATAAGCTAGAGACTGATAAACAGAGGGTTATCAGAGAGGACGTTTTGGAATTGGGTTTTCTGAAGGAGAGTTAATTTTGTAGTCAGATGGATATTAGGGTGTTAAGAAATAGTTGTGCCTACAAGAAAGCGGATCTAAGAGTTGTTTTTAAGAGGTGCGGAATTATTGCGGCTATTCCAATCTTATAATGCCACTATTTCCGGTTCTACTTCAGGTCTTTTGCCAAGGAACCACATTAGAATTCCGCCGGTTATAAACATCCATATAGCATAAGCGGCAGTTGGAATGCCCATTTCATAATTATTTAATATTGAAGTGGCAATCACAATGGCTAAGGTACCGTTTTGTATGCCGCTCTCAACGGTGATGGAAATGGCACTTTTTAAATTCAATCTAAACAATCTGGCCGCTAAATAGCCTAAGCCCATAGTTATTAGGTTCAATAGCAAGGTAACCAATCCTACTTCTTTCATTGCCGTGCCGAGTATCTCAAAATTGGCTGCTAATACCGCGAGAAAGACCAAAATAAAAATCACAGTAGAAGCAATGCGCATTGGCTTTTCCATTCGTTTCGCAAACTCGGTTCTAAATCTGCGAATGAACATTCCTATAGAAATAGGAATAATTGTGATTCCCGTTATCTGTATGATAGTATCTAGAATGGGCAATTGGATTGTGACGTTGGTGTCCGCGCCAAAATATTCCAAAGCATACGAGAGGATAAAAGGTATGGTAAAGACACATACAATACTTGCGATAGCGGTTAAGGTAACCGACAATGCGATATTTCCTCTGCAGACCTGTGTGATCAAATTGCTGGTTGGCCCTCCCGGACAAGTGGCCAGAATCATTAATCCAACTGCCATTATCGGATTGAGATTAAAAGCAATGGCGAGCGAAAAACCAATTATCGGCAAAAATATAAGTTGGTTGCTAAGACCAATTAAAATGGCTTTGGGTTTTTTTAGGATTCTAGTGAAATCGGAAAGTATTAAAGTCATCCCCATTCCCAGCATTATAATGGCAAGAGATAAGGGCAAAAACAATTTACTGATCATTTCGGCTGCCGTCATAGCTTGGGTGGTTAGTTAATATGCAGGTCTATAAATGTGCAGTTATTTTCACACATTATTTTAGTTTGCAAAAATGAATAAAGCATTGTTTTTCTCATTGTGAACAGCAGTTAGGATATGGTTCCTTGCGGAAAATGTTATTCCAATCAAATCTAAGCTTTTTTAGGGAAGTTGAGCCAGGTGAAGTTGAACCTACCTCAATAGCGGGAAGATCGCAACTAGTTATTATTTGCGGGCTAGTAATGTTACAGAAACAATTGTTGTTGGGAATTTTTATTCTCTTGCGCTAAAGTCCTGATTGCCGAATGGGGAAGCATCGGGGATTTTTACTACTATAAATCCGTGGTCCGTTTCTCTATGACACTTGTTGCAGGCAATTGTCAGGGAGTTGTAACGGCTTTTGAACAAGGTGGGATCTTTCTTTTTAATGGCGAAGTTGATACTGTCTATCGCAGGGTCTATCATTCCTATCACTTCAGTTTCCTTCCGTCCGGCATGAACGGTCTGAATGTCCTCAATAATCTCCATTATTTCGTGCATTTCAAAGTCGGCTAGGTCCCAATTTTCGTTTTGTCCCGCAAACCATAGTTTATAGTGATGTGCCTGTATGGCACTCATAAAATCCCCAAACCCAGGTTTATAGCTGTTTGCAATTTTGGTTTCCAAACTGTCAATACGGTTTTGCAAAATTTCAGTATTGCCGGTCTGTTGGTTACAGGCTAAAAGGCTAAAAACAAATAGGGTTAAAAGTAGGTATTTCATATTATCGTTTGTTTGATGTTTTTACGGTCGGCATTGCATTATACCTAATGTTTTAGATGTTGGTTAGAGGAATTTGAAGCAACAAACCCTCAGTCTAGCATAAAGCCAAATTGGAAGATTTGGCGACAATCCCAAATATACCAAAACTTTTGGTTAAATAATATTTTTGACATTGCTTACATTCGATGATAGTGACTGTTATCTGCTTTGGCTTTTAATTATAAAGATTTATTAGCATAAGTTTATTACATATAACCATCATCATTAAGCCGATTTCTCTTCGGCGTTTCTCCATATTTGCTACATCTTCTGTTGCAGCTAATTCTACTATCTTTTTTATAGGGTACGCATTGGAAAATTGAGTGCCATGGCGTTGTTATTATCCCTGTTAATCATTATTTTATCAAATAAATACGCATAGCTTTGGCCCTGCATATCTCCATTTTTTACAGCGATTTTATTTTTTTAATTTACTACAATTTCCCTAAGCCCGACACGTCATTAAAACTTTGGACTTCACACCCTATTATCTCAACACTTCAGTAAATATTATTAAAATCAAATCTATGCCATGCCTACCGCCAAGTACTTGGTCCTGTTCAATACTCCAATCATATTTCACTTCCCATAAGCTCGGGACAGGGTTTGTAGGCCACAGGAATGTTTGGTTATTGCTGCACTTTTTTTGAATTTGATTACTGAGGCCTAAATGCCTTCCATTGTAAAAGTGAGTTTTGCACGTCTCTTACCTGGTTCATTAAAATACTTGATCAAATTAATTGTAAAAGTAGTGCCGTTCTTTTCATTACTCACAAGATTAATATCCCCTCCGTGAGCCTCGGCGACAATTTGAGTTAACGTGAGCCCCATTCCCCAGCTTTCCGAAACTGATTTTTTATCACTTCTAGCACTCATCATAAATTTAAAAATCTCTTCCTGTTTTTCTTCAGGAATCGGGTCGCCAAAATTATGAACCTTTATTTCTACGGCTTCCTTTTCATCAATTGTGGAAATAGTAATTGGTGTTCCCACATGTCCATATTTAACAGCGTTGCCGATAACATTTTCAAGTAATCTTCTAATAGCCGTTCTGTCAAAAACCCCTTCTATTTTATCAACTTCACTTTCTAGTATTATGTCATTTGTATAAATCTCATCACTTTCACTTTGAACCCATTTAAGATCGGTTAGCAAATCGATTTTCTCAAAATTCAACAGCATACCCTCCCCAGCTCTAACGGTTATTCCGTTCATAAGGCCTTCGATAAGATCAATGGCTTTTTTCACACTTCGCTGCGCAGATACTCGCGTTTTTTCAGCCCATTCACCCGTTTTGTCCTGTTCCATCATCTCTAAGGATAATTGGGCGGCAGCAAGTGGATTTCGTATGTCGTGGGCTAGAGTACCTATAAGTTTTTCTTGCATTTCTTGAATTGATTGTGAAAATGATTCAACCGATTTTAAAATGGAAGTTTCAATAACATACTTCAATAATTCTGACATTTCTCGGTTGTACCCGTCGTGCATAAATATAAATTCACTCAAAGTGCGGTGAAAAATTATGTACTCATGTACAACCTGCTCCACGGTGTAATTGGCGGTAGTTGCCCTATGTCTGCCGTGGTGCACGCTATTGTCCAAAATTTCAAAATAACTCTTATCAGAATTTAAGTCCGCCATAGTATTATAACGGTCCATAATATCTGCTAAATCCATTATTATATTCGGAAGATGATCAAATAATGCAATAGCATTGGCTTCCTTTGCTGCCAGAACATCTTTTTTCACCTGATTTTGCCAGAGTTCCATAATCTCTGGAATATTCTCCCGCAGAATGTTGGAAGTTTTATTCATTGCTAGTTAGTTTTTACGCGAATTAACAAAATTTTCAAAAAGGTATCGTTCTATTTTTTAGCTTTCTCTTTATACGTCAAATCTGTTTCTTTATCATCAATTTCTATTGACTGGCGTGCAATATTAAAAAATGGCTAAAACCTCTTGTTTTGGGATAGTGGTATTTTGAAGTTTTGAGCCTTCGTAAATATACAAATGCTTTTGGATTTAACACAATTTTAGCTTTGATTATAGCCTTTGAAGGGTTTTTTGAAAATCGGAATCGGTTAATAATTTCCCGAATAAAAATTTGGCTCTACGATTTTGTTTTTCATTTGTTTTTCATCAAAAACACCTCTTTTTTCATATTAAATTTCTTATTGGGACTAATCAAATGAAACAAATATTTTTTTAAAGTGAGGGCTTTCCCCTAAAAAAACAGGGTTTAACCATACGTATTTGAGGGTTAAACCGTCTAGTTTTCAAAGTTATATGTATTATGTTTAGGGCTCGTAATAAGGTGTTTCCCAATCTCATATTCCTTGAGTAAAGAAGATATTTCTCCTCATATAAATTAAAAAAACAATAGATATACTTTGAAGTCATAATGTTTTTTCGAGTTAAAAACTGTAACCTAAATCTTAAATTTCCATCAAAAACATAGTGCGGGACAATCGAACAATC
>Ga0209075_1004146_pt1 | contig 11718 bp, 8 predicted proteins | sample Stecom2011_FD_187523 | JGI IMG/M metagenome (GOLD analysis project Ga0209075, IMG submission 187523) | Agricultural soil microbial communities from Utah to study Nitrogen management - Steer compost 2011 (SPAdes) (version 2) | ecosystem: Environmental > Terrestrial > Soil > Agricultural land...
AAGACCCTGCGTCAACAAAAACGAATTAAAAGGACTCAATGCAGGCCCAAAATCTCTCAATCCTTCCACTCTAGCCCTCAGCGAAAACGCAATATTAGGAAGTCCTAAAGGGTTGTTCTCTCCAAACGTTTGCCAGAAATTCAAGCCATGATATCCTTCAGAAGGCTCGGAGAACTGCGGGAATTTTCCGTTGCCCCAGTTAAAGTTACCAGCATCCACGATCACTCCTCCGATAGAAGTGCCATGGCCGCCTATCCACTTCGTAGCGGATTCTACTACAATGTTCGCTCCATGATCAATAGGCCTAAACAAATAGCCGGCTGCTCCGAAGGTGTTGTCTACTATAAGCGGAATATCATGCTTTTTGGCAACTGCGGCTATGGCTTCGAAATCAGGGATATTGAATTCAGGATTACCTATGGTTTCTACATATAACGCCTTGGTGTTGTCATCAATCAAAGCCTCAAAATCTTCAGCTTTATCGCCCTTGGCGAACTTCGCCTGAATGCCAATACGTTTAAAAGAGACTTTAAACTGGTTGTAACTGCCTCCATATAGGAAAGGGGAAGTGACGAAATTGTCACCGGCGCTCAAGATATTGGTGATCGCTAAAAATTGTGCTGCTTGTCCAGATGAGGTGGCCAAAGCAGCCACGCCTCCTTCCAAAGCAGCTACTCTTTTTTCGAAGACATCCGTGGTCGGATTCATGATCCGGGTGTATATGTTTCCGAATTCTTTGAGACCAAAAAGATTGGCTCCATGCTCCGCGGAATTGAAGACGAAGGAAGTGGTCTGATAAATAGGTAGCGCCCTTGAATTGGTTGCAGGATCCGGTTCCTGTCCTGCATGCACCTGTAGCGTTTCGAATCTGTACGTTTGAGACATGTGATTATTATTTTGAGTTAGTTTTTGATTTTTAAAGATAAGGGGAAACATGAAAGAATTCACAAAGGCCGTAAAATTACATCGCCATAGATAATGCTACAGCTTTACAACATCGAACGGACACAGAACGACCAGTCTTTTTGAAGAATAATTGGGGTTGCAGTACCTTAGGAGTTTTAAACAAATTCATCTTTCTCAGAATTTATATATCCAAATGGGAAATCCCAATTGGCAGGATTTGGCACCTTGGATTCTCCAGGTTGCCAGAGGGTCTTAAAGCCTGTCTCTCGCCTCTTCTTTATAAATCCCATTACCAAAAAGTAAAGGATTGCACAAATAAAGGGATGATTGCGGTAAGATGCAACAATAAATTCTTTATTTTTTTGCTTGCCTAAGCCTTAGAAAGAACCTTAGGACCACTGAGGGATAATATAAAAGAGAGTTTCAAAATTATATTATCTTTGGAGCAGCTGTCACTTAACCATTGATAAACAATTGCGGGATTAGCTTGTGTACAACTCCAAGGGGGAAAAGTAGTTTCGTAACTACAGAAAATCAAATTAAAATAATTTATGAGAAAATTCTTGAAAATGGTTTCTTTAGGAGCCGTATTACTCTGGTCCTCTGTCGCATTTGGAGGTAGTTTCCAGGCCGAATCACCTGTAACAGACAGTGTTCCGCCTAAAGAATGGATCAACTTGGATCCGCAAGACAACGGTGTGTTGGGTACGGCCTCGGATAAAACCTATGAGTTACTGCTGAAAAATAAAAGCCCAAAGAAAACGGTTGTGGTGGCGGTGATAGACTCGGGAGTCGATATAGACCACGAAGATCTTCAAGGTAGGATATGGACCAATCCCAAAGAAATAGCGGGGAATGGAATTGATGATGATCGTAACGGTTACGTGGATGACGTTCATGGATGGAATTTTATTGGAGGGGCTGACGGTTCCAATATAAGCTCTGATTCTTATGAGCTCACCCGGGAATATGTTCGTCTGAAGCCTATTTATGAAAGCGCAGACCCAGAAAAAATCAAAAAAAGGCAGCAAAAGGAGTATGCGCATTGGCTAGCGATTCAGAAAGAATTTGAAAACAAAAAAGAGGAGGCACAGATGAACCACCAGTTTACTTCTTCCCTTAAGGAAAATATGAATCAAGTTGCTGGTGTTCTTAAGCAAGCCGTTGGAAAAGATGACGTGGTCTTGAGTGATCTAAGGGAACTGGAAAACGAGGATCCAGCCATTTTGCAGGCTGCAGCCATGGCGGAACAGCTATTTGCCAACGTGGGCGGCACCGAAACGAGCCTTAATAGTATTATAGAACAACTATCCATGGCTGTCGATCATTATGAAAACCAAGTAGAATACGCTTTTAATCCCGATTTTAATCCTAGAGATATTGTAGGTGATGATGAAGATAATTTCAAAGAGAGAAGTTATGGGAACAGTGATGTGGTGGGTCCGGACGCTTCCCACGGAACCCATGTCGCGGGAATAATTGCTGCAGACAGAAATAATGCCCTTGGAATGAGGGGGATTGCAGAGCATGCGCTGATCATGGTCGTGAGGGCTGTGCCAGATGGAGATGAACGAGACAAGGATGTGGCCAATGCAATCTATTATGCAGTGGACAACGGCGCTGACATTATCAACATGAGTTTTGGAAAGTCTTATAGTCCTGGCAAAAAATACGTGGACAAAGCAGTGAAGTACGCAAAGCGAAAGGGGGTGCTTTTGGTCCATGCTGCCGGCAACAGCGGCGAGTTGGTGAATCCTACCAATAATTTTCCTAATAAATGGATTGGGAAAAGAGAGCGGCTTACCAACAACTGGCTGGAAGTTGGAGCCAGTGGATGGAGTCAGGGAGAGGGAATGGCCGGAAGTTTTTCCAACTATGGCCAGGAAGCAGTTGATTTATTTGCGCCCGGCGTTGATATTTATTCTACCGTTCCAGAAAACGGATACGCTGAGTTCAGCGGCACCAGTATGGCAGCACCCGCTGTCTCAGGAGTCGCTGCTTTGCTGATGGCATATTATCCAGAGCTGAAACCTTCCGAGATCATTGAAATTCTCCGTGCGTCGGTTTATGACTTATCTGATCAAATGGTGACTAAGCCCGGAGAGCAGGAGCAGGTGCCTTTTGGTTCCCTAAGTATCACCGGCGGGCTGGTAAATGCTTATAAGGCTTTTCAGCTGGCAGAGTCGGCCGATCAATAAAGTTTCGTGGGTGTTTTTTCCGGCTAAAATCAAAAGTTCACAATTATATCTTATATGAAGCACTTCTTTTCATTATTGGCCCTGCTATTGTCAGCGGCGTATTCCATGGCGCAGGTATCGCCTCAATGGGCTAGATATCCCTCCATCTCTCCTGACGGAAGCAGCATTGTTTTCACCTATAAAGGAGATTTATACCGAGTTCCGTCATCAGGCGGAAAGGCTGAGCAGCTAACTTTTCACGAAGGGCATGACTTTATGCCTGTGTGGAGCAAAGACGGCAGACACATCGCTTTTGCCTCTGACCGCTACGGGAATTTTGATGTCTTTGTAATGGAAGCGGAAGGAGGAGAAGCCGACCGCCTTACGTATCATTCGAATGATGAAGTTCCTTATACATTTTCCGCAGACGGCAAGTCTGTACTGTTCGGCGGCGTAAGACAGGATCTGGCCGCCCACAGACAATACCCTACTGCTTCACAACCGGAACTTTATAAGGTCCCGACGGCTGGAGGGAGGGTAGATATGGTATGGACCATCCCCGCAGAATACGTGCAAATAAATAAGGACGGTTCAAAGATGGTATATCATGACAAAAAAGGAGGGGAGAATGAATGGAGAAAGCACCATGAATCATCTATCGCCAGAGATCTTTGGCTCTATGATGTCAACTCCAATACCCATCAGAAGCTCACCAGCTATTATGGCGAAAACCGAAATCCCGTATTTGCGGACGACCAAGAGAGTCTGTACTATCTCAGCGAGTCAAGCGGCTCTTTCAACATTCACAAATTGGCCTTGAACCAACCGGATCAAAGCCAGCAGTTGACGCAATTCGATACACATCCTGTAAGGTTTTTGAGTTCTTCAGATGGCGGGATGTTGAGTTTTAGCTATGACGGGGAATTATATACGATGAAAGAAGGTGAAAAGCCGAGTAAGTTGGAAATCACACTTCGCACCCAAAACATCAGCAATAAAGACCAGTATGTTTCTATTAATGGAGGCGTAAGGGAAATGTCCATTTCGCCTGACGGCAAAGAGGTGGCCTTTATATCAAGGGGAGAGGTTTTTGTCTCTTCCGTAGACGGAAATGTTACTAAGAGGATTACCAGCACTCCAGAGCAGGAGCAGTTCGTCAGTTTTGCTCCTGACGGGAAGTCGTTAATCTATGCAGCGGAACGAAACGGAAGATGGCTTATTTTGCAAAGCAAGAAAGTCAGGGAAGAGGAACCGTTTTTTTATGCGTCAACCTTAATTGAGGAAAAGCCGCTTCTTGAGAATGAGCATGACAATTATCTTCCGAAGCTGTCGCCTGACGGAAAGAAGTTGGCTTATGTTGAAAACAGAAGAACGTTAAAAGTAATGGATTTGTCCTCCAAGGATACCGTGGCGCTGTTGACTCCAAAAGAGCTTTTCTATATGAGGGACGGCGACCAGTATTTCACTTGGAGCCCGGACAGTAAATGGTTGTTGGCGAGCTATAGACCGACGATGGCCAATGGAGAGGTGGTCTTGGTGGCTGCAGACGGGAAACGCGAAATGATTAATCTCACCCAAAGCGGCTATGGGGACTCCTCACCAAAATGGGTGAACGGAGGCAAACAGATGCTTTGGTTCAGCAACAGGGATGGCCTCAAAAGCATGGCCGCAAGTGGTTCATCCCAGGATGATGTGTTCACCATGTTTTTCTCTCAAGAAGAATGGGATAAATTCAATCTTAGCAAAGATGACCATGCGTTGCTGGAAGAGATAGAGAAAAGATCCAAGAAGGAAGAAGCATCGAAGAAGGACGACAATGAGAAAGAAAAGGAAGACAAGAAGGTAGAAGAAGTAAAAATAGATTGGGATGGATTAAGGGACAGGAAAAGCAAGCTGACCATCCACTCCTCCAATCTTGGGGATGCGGTGCTGTCCAAGGACGGAGAAAAGCTCTACTACCTTGCAAGGTTTGAGAAAAACATGAATCTATGGAGCACCAACTTGAGGACGCAAGAAACCAAGATGGAGCTTTCCCTAAATGCAGAAAGAGGCAGCTTAGAATGGGATAAAGAAATGAAAAATCTCTTTCTATTAAGCGGGGGCAAAATCACCAAAATCAATCCCGACGGCTGGAAGCAGGAGGCAGTAAAGATCAATGGCGATATGACCCATGATGTGGAAGCCGAGAGGGACTATCTGTTTGAACGTGTATGGTTAAGAACCCAAGCGATGTTCTATACCCCCGATATGCATGGGGTAGATTGGAAGGCAGTTAAAGAAGAATATATCAAATATCTTCCGCATATAGGAAACAGTTATGAGTTTGCTGAAATGCTATCCGAAATGATAGGGGAGTTGAACGTATCTCATGCCGGCGCCCGATACAGTAGGAGTATACCAGAGGCAGATGCAACGGCTTCTCTTGGAATATTTATTGATTATAGCCATGAAGGCAACGGAGTGCTTATTGCCGAGATTCTCAAGGGAGGACCATTGGATAAGGCTAATTTAGACCTAACAGCTGGGATGGTGATTGAGAAGATTGACGGAATGGAAATTACCGCCGACACCGATTGGGCAAGATACCTGAACAGAAAGGCAGATCGGTTCACTTCGCTCGAAGTAAAAGCGCCAAAAGGAACTTCTAAAACCGTAACCGTAAAACCTATCACTTTACAGGCCGAGAACCTTTTGCTCTACAAACGATGGGTGAAAAGAAACCAGGATGAAGTGGATAGCCTTAGCAAAGGCCAATTGGGCTACGTGCACATTCCCGGAATGAGTGATGGACCTTTCCGGAGCGTTTACGAAGAGATGATGGGGAAATACCATGACCGCAAAGGCGTAATTGTAGATACGCGCTTCAATGGTGGAGGCGATTTGGTGGCGGATTTGGCCATGTTCTTCACGGGAGAGAGATTCCTTACCTATGCCACGGAAGACCGTGAAGTGGGGTATGAACCGACCTTCCGATGGACCAAGCCAACTCTAGCCATGTTCAACGAGGCCAATTACAGTGATGGCCATTGTTTTGCTTGCGGCTATACAGATTTGAACATTGGAAAAACGGTTGGTATGCCGGTACCTGGAACCTGCAGTTTTGCGGGTTGGGAGTCTCTGCCCGACGGTACCCGCTGGGGAGCAGTACCCGTCAGCGTCAAGAACAAAGCGGGAGAATGGCTCGAAAACAATGAAACCCGACCTGATATTGAGGTGAAAAATATGCCCGGTATGATCGACAGGGGAAGGGACCAACAGCTGGAGCGGGCTGTTCAGGAACTGTTGAAAGACACGGAAAATTAAATTAAACAAAAGGGTCTGAAGTCAGACCCTTTTGTTTGTTAGTTATTTTATTTGCTGTCGCTCAAGGCAACCATTTTTGCTTTCTTTGTTTTTTTGTTCTGGTCCTTCTGTGGCCTACTTGCGCCAAACGAACCGCGAGCTACTTTTCCTCGTTTTGTTTTCTTATCTCCTTTACCCATAAAATTAATGATTTAAGTGAAAGAACTGATTTAACCGTAAGTCACCAAGTTAGCAAATTCAGTGTGTATTCCAAAATTTACGTGTACTTCAATATGGTTGTAAATATTACTGAAACATAACTTTGGCGATAGGGTAGTATCTGCAGAGCGCTATTCGGCCATTGAGATCCCCACTTCTCTCAAGCGCACCTGAACATCGTACACCTGGGAAGTTTGATGTTTTTGACGGCTTTAATTTTCATTTCCATTACTTCTTGAACCCCGTTTGTCTTCTATAGCTTGATTCTTTTCAAGAATTATGCTTAAGATCATCCATTTTTACTTCTTATCGATGATCAATACCTCCTTTCTATCGCGAATCTATGTCAATTACGAAGTTGTTTTTGGGCAGGAAGAAAACGTGGGTCGGGTCTGTTTGAGGCGCTATAGCTTTTGACGGTAACTTGTTCCAACATCTGGTTTTTCATTCCGGTGTTATCTGAAGCTGGGGTGGTTTCCGTCAGTTTAAACCTGATCGGTACTCTCATTCTCACTGTGACGGGCGTTTCACGCTGGAATCCTGGGGTCCATTTGGGTGAACTGTTGATCAGCCGAATAGCTTCTTCATCGGCACTGCCTCCTATTCCCCTTACGATTTCTGGATTGGCGAGATTGCCTTCTTTGTCTACAATGAAGGCCACATACACTGTGCCCTCTATATTTGCTTCTTTTGCAGCTTGTGGATAGGTAAGATTATCTATCAGGTAATCATTCCATCCGTTCATTCCTCCCGGCGGTTCAGGCATCCTTTCCACTACATCAAAAATTTCATTCCCATTGTGAACAACTGGGGCTGGGGCCGATTTAACAGGAAAAAAAGGTTGAGCCGCCGCCAAATGGTCAGTTTGGAATTTAACAGGAACAGTCATCACAGTAGAAACAGGTTGGCCATCCTTCTCCGCAGGAGTCCATTTAGGTATTTTGGGAAGGGTAAGAAGCCGCAAAACTTCATCATCGAGACCCATTCCTAATGCTCTTAATATAGACGGGGAGGTTATCTTTCCTGCTTTGTCTATGATAAAATGCGCATAAACTACATCGTCCACACCAAGTTCACGTGCTTGCGGAGGCATTTTTAGGTTTTGGGCAAGGAAACTATTCCAAGCGTCCATGCCTCCTTCGGGGGCTGGCCTTTTGTCAGGTTCCATGACCACATCTTCGCTGTAGGCTTTTTTAAATGATGAGTTTTCTTTGAACATTCGGAGCATATGAAGCACTTTTCGATACTCATCATTATCAGAAATCTCTCCTATTTCATATTGAAGGTCGCCAAACTGAGCGATGATTTTCCCGCCTTTCATTTCGCTGATATATTCATGATGAACGGGGGATTTGATCCTCTTCACTTTGGTAGTCACCTGAATGGAATCATGGGCAGCTTGGATTTGCTGTTTGATCAATGAAATGTTTGTTGGAAGATATCCCTTGAAGAACTGGGGATCAGGGAGGGTTTTCATGGATACCAGCACGAGTAACATGGCTGTCAGGGGAAAAACCATGAGCAGCTTGAACCAGTTGGTTTTGCTTGACTTTTTCATCATCAGAATTCGTTTAAGAGTTGTTGATCTAATAAAGTAGTTGCCAACGGGAAGATCCAATCCCTTAAATGCAATTTTGACTATGAGATTGCGGTATGATTCTTTATTTGCTGTTTTCTTCAGGACGTTGGCGTCAGCCAAAAATTCGTGGGTGTCCACCAATGCGTTCCTCATCAGATGGATAGCTGGATTAAACCAAAAAAACACACAGAGTAGCTGGTAATAAAAAACATCCCAAGAGTGCCCTTGGCGGATATGCTCCAATTCATGTTGGATGATCTGCTCCCGCTCCTGCTCCGATAATTGCTGTGTTTCGTCCCAAAACAACTTATCAAAAAATGAAAACACGGGAGCTAAACCAAATGTGGGCACCAAAAAATAGTTTCCTTTGAGCTTATACACCGTTTGGTACCAACCCTTCCTCAGGATGAGGTTAATTTGTAAAACATGCCAAGCCAGCCTGGTTCCCAAAAGTAAGACTATTCCCATATATCCCAGGAGCAGGTAGTCGGTCACTTCCATTAGAATGGGTAGCCTGGAGCTTTTGACGGTGAATTCCGGTAACCCATAAGTTCCGACAATTTCCTCTTGCTCCTGTAGACTTGCCAGTGACTTTAGAAAATCAGTGTCCTCCAAAGAAATACTTGGTTTGGCAAAGTTTACTGGGATTTCGATAATCGGGAAAAGAAGCGCCATCGCCGGGGCAAGCAAAATAAATGCCCGCGTTAGATTAAACGTCCTTTCGTCTTTAAGGAAACACCAGTAAACCCCAAAAAGAAACAGGAGACAAAAAGAACTTTGCCAGATATAGTTGATGATTTCAGCCATTAGCTTTCGTTGACATCATTTTTCACCTCGTCCATTAATTTTTCCAATTCCTTTAGATCAAGGTTCTCGTCTTTGGCAAAGAAAGAAGCCAAGCGTGAAAATGATCCCCCAAAATAGCCGCTTAAAAGGTTTTTGATGGAGAAGCTCCGATATTCGTCCTTGCTAACTATGGGATAATATTCATGGGATTTACCATAAGTGTTATGTTTCACAAAGCCTTTCCTTTCCAAAATACGAATGATGGTGGAAACCGTATTATAAGCAGGTTTAGGCGAATTCATCTTCGCTAGGATATCCTTGACAAAACCTTTTTCCATTCCCCATAAAATCTGCATGATCTGCTCTTCTGCTCTTGTTAATTCTCTCATCGGTAATCGTTTTTTCTTGTCAACTTAATCATTTAGTTTGATGAAAGCAAGTAAGGAATTAAATCTCTCTATGGGCAATGGTAAATGTAAAACTATAAAACTAGTTTATCAACTGTTTTTCTAGTTTATATGAGAAATTCTTGCTTTTCGCTATAAAGCTTTCTATAGCAGCGGCCTCAACAACGCATTGACCAATCTTCTTGGTTAGGTTGAAAGAGAAGACTTTCTGGATAATTCATTCTTGAGGTATGAACCAAAATTTATCCAGTTCAAGGAATTTTTTGTAACGTAATTTATATATCTTGTTTTTTGAAAACATTAACCCTGCTGTTATGAGTAAAACTAGAGATGCATTGGGAATAATTGCACAGATTGTTGTTGCAGGTGTGGCCGTAATTATTACTGCGTTTATTTTACCGGGAATTTCTGTTGCCGACTTTTTCACCGGAATTGTAATTGCTGCCTTGTTGGCCTTGTTGAATCTCACAATCAAGCCGATACTTATTTTTCTGACTATACCCATTACAATATTGACCATGGGCCTGTTTTTGTTGGTGATCAATGCAGTGATGGTACTTATAGCTGCAGAAATCGTCCCCGGGTTTATAGTGGACGGATTTTGGTGGGCTGTCCTGTTTAGTTTGATCCTTTCGTTGATCAATTCGCTGTTGGGGGTTTCACTTAAAAGTTGAAACAGATCAAAGGAGAGGCACTGTCCTGCAACCTCTATAAAGACGGTTGATCTGTCCGTAAAATAGACGGCGATGAAGTGTTTTGCCGTCTATAGTTAGAATTATTAGGCAGTTGCAAAAAAAAACCGCGTAAAATAAATTATTTTTTAGCCAGTTCATTTTTTTGTTTCGGTAAAAAATTGCAATTTCATAAGTAATTATCAATATTAATTACAGAAAAAATCATAATTAATGATATATCTGTTATGTTTGATTTCCCTTACAAAACCTGTAAATAAATATGCAACATAAGAACGAAGGATTTTCTACAGAATCCATTGAAGCGCTGAAGCAAGAGTTGACTGCTTCTGGAAAATCATACAAGATCATTCCCAGCGAGGACAATTCAGAAGAATTCGTCAACTTTTATTTTGTAGGAATGCATGAGGGTAGGGAGGTGATTTATGATGCGGCGTTGTATACGCTTCGGTTGCACCATTCCAGTGAGGTGTATGAACTAGCAGAACACAGAGCTGCCAAGAAATTCCCCAATTTTAAAGGAATACATTATGAAGAGGATGAAAATGGGAACCTGAAGCCGTTGTCGGCCGATGAAGAAGAGATCGGTTTATACATCACTGAAATGATTATGGAACTGGAAGAAGAGGAGGAGGTCAAGGTTCAGGAGTTTATAGATATTGATACCAACCATGACTACGGACTGGGGTTAGATGCGGCGCTGAATCTGGATCGTATTGATGAACAAACGATAAGCAAATTTGTCAAGGAATTCAATGAAGATACCATAGAGTTAGACGATACCCTGTACGCCTTTCAATCTGAAGATGAGGAATTTGATGAGGAAGAAGAAGACTGAGATTTTGAATTGTTAAAATAGTAGGATGTGATTTTAACGAGATTTAACGTTTAAAGCCTCTCAAGCGGTTTGAACAAAGAATAGATTGGTTATATTTGCGCCCATAGAACAAAAATCCATCAGATAAACGTGAAAAACTTTAGTAAAGTATTAGGTGCATTAAGTATCACAGCTCTTGTATTTACCTCGTGCGACAACAGGGACAATACAACTGCCTCAGGAAATTCCAATAACGAGACTTCCGAAATCAATATCAGTGATTTGAAGATTGCTTATATCCATACCGATAGTGTAATCAACAACTACACCTATTTTGTAGAAAAATCAGCTGAAATAGCAGAGAAAGGCAAAAAGTTTGAGGGAGAGCTTTCTAATAGAGCAAAGGGCTTCGAACAAGAAGTAGCCAACTTTCAGCAGTCGGCGAGCACGATGACCATGAATCAGGCAAGGGCGAAAGAGGAGGAGCTTGTGACCAAGGAAAGAAATCTGGTATCTTACAGAGACAATATCATGCAGGAGCTTTCTGCAGATGAAAATAAACTTTATAATGATGTGTATGATAGAATACAGGTCTTTTTAAAGGATTATGCGAAGGAGAATGAATTGGAGATGATTCTTTCTTATACGAGAGGTGGCGGAGTATGGTATGCTAACGAAGCTTTAGACATTACCAAGTCTGTATCGGCAGGGATCAACAAAAGCTATGAATCTTCCAAGGCTGAGACGCCTGCTACCGGAAACAAATAAGTATCTCCTAAGAAATCAAATAGGATAAATTAAGCCCGGTTTTTGCCGGGTTTTTTGTTTTGGATAAATGAGTAAGTTTGTATTG
>Ga0209075_1004147_pt1 | contig 11717 bp, 14 predicted proteins | sample Stecom2011_FD_187523 | JGI IMG/M metagenome (GOLD analysis project Ga0209075, IMG submission 187523) | Agricultural soil microbial communities from Utah to study Nitrogen management - Steer compost 2011 (SPAdes) (version 2) | ecosystem: Environmental > Terrestrial > Soil > Agricultural land...
ATCATCGGCGCGACCATGGCCAAGGCCAGCCGCATCATTGCCGTTGATATCAACCCGGGCAAATTCGATATCGCCAAACAGTTGGGCGCCACCGACGTGGTCAACCCGAACGATTACGACAAGCCGATTCAGGAAGTCATTGTTGAGATGACCGACGGCGGTGTGGACTATTCGTTCGAGTGCATTGGCAACGTCAAGGTGATGCGGGCTGCGCTGGAGTGTTGCCACAAAGGCTGGGGTGAATCCATCATCATCGGCGTGGCCGGTGCCGGTGAGGAAATCAGCACCCGTCCGTTCCAGCTGGTGACGGGCCGGGTATGGAAAGGCTCAGCGTTTGGCGGCGTGAAAGGCCGCACCGAGCTGCCGTCTTACGTGGAGAAAGCCAAGACCGGTGAGATTCCGCTGGATGTCTTCATCACTCACGAAATGCCGCTGGAGGACATCAACAAGGCGTTTGATTTGATGCACGAAGGCAAGAGCATCCGGACTGTCATTCATTTTTGATGGGCTACACCGGCAGGAGTACGCTGCCGGGCTCACCGATCCGTCAATTTGAGCTCGATTCGCCGGTTTCGTTGCAACGCTTCCGGCGGGATCGTTTCCTTTTCGGCCGGGAAGGTAATATTCTGATGCTCCGCTGAACCGATTGTCTCCGATGATTCATCACATCAAGGGCCGGGCATGACGCAGTTTCTGAAGGGCCTCTCTTTGCCAGCAGTGGTGGCCGGCTTTCTGGCCGTGCTGGTGTCCTATTCCGGGCCTCTGGCCATCTTCTTTCAGGCCGGCGCCAGTGCCGGCATCTCCACCGAAATGATGACGTCCTGGGTGTGGGCTATTTCCATGGGTGCCGCCGTGTCGGGCATTGTGCTGTCGCTCTGGCTCAAGGCGCCTGTGGTAACGGCCTGGTCGGCGCCCGGGACCGCGTTGCTGGTCACGCTGTTTCCGGATCTGTCGCTGAACGAGGCCGTGGGGGCCTATCTCACCGCTGCGGTTATTATTTTTATCATTGGTGTGTCGGGCAGTTCTGATGCTTTTGTACGTGCGATTCCCAAGGGCATCGCCGCCGGCATGATGGCGGGCATTCTGTTCCAGTTCGGTGTGGGTGCCTTCACGGCCATCGAAACCACGCCGATGCTGGCTCTCGGCATGCTGGCGTGCTACGTGGTGTTCCGCCGACTGGTCCCGAAGTACACACTGGTGTTGCTGTTGATTGCCGGGGTGGTCCTGGCGGTAGTTCTGGAAGGCGCATCGCTGTCCGGTGTGCGCTGGAGCATTGCGGTTCCGCAGTTCATTCAGCCGGAATGGACCTTTGGGTCGACGCTGAGCCTGGCGATTCCGCTGGTGCTGGTCAGCCTGACCGGGCAGTTCCTGCCGGGTATGGCCATTCTTCAGGGAGCGGGGTATCGGGTGAAGGCCAAGCCGGTTATCAGTGTGACCAGTCTGTTTACCTCGCTACCCGCAGCATTCATTGCAGTACTTGCGGGGCTGGCATTGTTGGGGGCTATCTCCGGCAACCTGTTCGCTGCTTTGGAGGATGCCCGTCACCGGGAAGCCTCCCTGATCGCCTTCGTGGTGACAGCATCCGGAATGTCGTTGTACGGATTGTCGTCAGCCTTCTGGGGCGTGGTGATTGGCTACGGCTGCTATCTGGTGCTGAACAGCCGTAGCCGGTAGCGGGTGTTCCGTCAGTCTTCCTGAAGAGCCTGCAGGACAGCCTTGGCGGCACCTTCAGAGGAAGCCGGGTTCTGGCCCGTAATCAGCTTGCCATCCACCACAATGTACGGCGCCCAATCATCACCACGGCTGTAGCGGCCGTTGTTTTCCTTGAGCATATCTTCCAGCAGGAAGGGCACGATGTTGGTGAGCTGTACCGCTTCTTCTTCCGAGTTACTGAAACCCGTTACGTTGCGGCCGCCGACAATGTTCTGGTCGGGCTTGACGAACACGTTCTTGAACACGGCCGGTGCGTGGCATACGGCACCGATTACCTTGTCCTGCTCGTAGGCGTTCTTGATCAGCGCAACCGATTTGTCATCATTGGCGAGATCCCACAGCGGGCCGTGGCCACCCGGATAGAAGATGGCATCGAACTGGTTCATGTCGACATCAGCCAGTTTTTTGGTGCTGGCCAGCATCTCCCGGGCGTGGGTGTCCGCCATGAAGCGTCGTGTGGAGTCCGTGAGTGCATCTTCTGCTTCACTGTTGGGGTCAACTGGCGGTTGTCCTCCCTTGGGGGAGGCCAGGGTAATGTCTGCGCTGGCGTCCTTGAAAACAAAGAACGGGGCGGTAAATTCTTCCAGCCAGAAGCCGGTTTTGTGGCCTGTGTCGCCCATCTGGTCGTGGGAGGTAAGTACCATCAGAATGTTCATAGTGTCGATCCTTCTGTTCGGAATCGCGAGTGTGTTTCGGGCGTTACCCTGTAAGAGCTTGTGCCGATCGAGTGGAATTTCAACAGGGATTACGGATTCCCGGGGCGAATGGATGCGTGAGGTGTCTATACTGGGGCTAAACAGAGTGCACGGAATCGTGCACCGGATCAGGGATTGAGAGTGCAATGAACAAAGCCTGGATCAAATCCGCACTGCTCATTATTTTATGGGCGTTCACCACGGGGTTGTGGGCCCAGCAGGGTACCGAGACCGTTGAGCCGCTGACAGTGATCGTGGGGGTGGACCATGCGCCACCCTACAGGATACTGGAATCGACCCGTAAAACCGGACTTTACCTGGAAATCTTTGAAGAAATCGCAGACCGGTTGGGCTGGGAAGTCCAGTATCGGGAGGCGCCGTTCCGTCGCCTTCAGCTGATGTTGAAGCAGGGCGAAATCGACATCATGCTTGGGCTTGTCCGCACAAAAGAACGGGATAGGAGTATGGAGTTTGTGGCTCCGGCGTTCCCGCCCGAGCGCCGCCTTTTCTTTTATCTGGATGATCACAACCGCATAGAGCGTTACGCCGATCTCTATGAAAAAACAGTGGGAGTGCTGGAAGGTGCGAGCTATTTCAGGCGCTTTGATCAGGATGACGAACTGGCTAAAGCGTCTGCCGCACATTATGAAAACCTCATGTTGATGATGCAGAAGGGTAGGGTAGATGTGGTCATTGCGCCGGAATTGGTGGGTCTCCACACTGTGCGGAAGCTGGGCCTGGAAGCGAGGGTTTCACCATTTTTTGTACCAGGTGAACAGTCCTGGATCGTGCTCTCGGAGCAATCGCCAGCTGCCCGATACACCGACGATATCCGTGCCGCTCTGAAGCTGTTGGAGAAAGAAGGGATTCGGGAGAACCTGCTGCTTCACTATCTGGAACAACCTGCGCGTTAATCCCAGATTTGGCCCGTGGCAAAGATCGCGGGCCTGATGAAGGAAATTATGGAACTTAGTAAGCTTACGGTTGTCTTGAGGCCCATCTGGTTTTAGGGAAAGGAACTGACATGACAACCATTCGGCTCTGGGATCTGCCCACCCGCCTGTTTCACTGGTTACTGGTAGTGGCTGTTACCGGTTCGGTGGTTACCATCAAGTCGGGGATGCCCGACTGGCACGAGCGGTTCGGGCTTCTGGTGATCGGATTGCTGAGCTTCCGGGTTGTCTGGGGCTTTGCCGGCTCGACCTATGCCCGGTTCGGCTCGTTTGTGCGTGGGCCCGGGGCTGTCCGGGCCTATCTCCGGGGGCAATGGCAGGGGGTTGGACATAACCCTCTGGGCGCAATATCGGTGCTGGCGCTGATTGGATTGTTCGGCTTTCAAGCGGCTACAGGCCTGTTCGCCAATGATGAAATCGCCTTCAATGGCCCCTTGTACCCGTTGGTTTCCTCAACCTGGAGTGACACCCTGAGCGGCTGGCACCGCCTGATGGAATGGTTCCTGTATGGTTTGGTGGCGCTGCATGTGCTGGCCGTCGTGTTCTATTCGAAAGTGAAAAAAGACAACCTGGTGAAGCCAATGATTACCGGCCGGAAAGCGGTGTTGCCGGGTCAGGCTGACGATGCCAGAGGCGGCGGTGTATTGGCGTTTCTGGTGTCCCTGGTGTTGGCGCTGGTGGTGGTTATCGGAGCCAGTGGCAGCCTCGTTGCGCCGCCACCAGCTCCGGAACCACCACCCCAGAATCTGGGGTGGTAATTCTCTGACCTGATTACTTGGCGCGGAAGTTGTCGTGGCAGGCCTTGCAGGTTTCCCCGACGGCTGCGAACTGACGAGCCAGAGCGGCTTTGTCGCCGGTTGCAGCGACTTCCTGCAGCTTGTTGGCTTCCCGGCCGAAGTTCATGCCCACTTCACGGGCCTTTTCAGGCTGCTGGAAAAAGTCTGGCTTCAAACGGGTGTTATCCGCTTTGTCCAGAGTCGATTCCGGGCTATAGAGTGCGCCCATACCGGAATTGGCAACGGCAGCGATGGCGTTGGCTGCGGCTTTCATCTGGTCAGCGTTGAAGGCCACATCGCCGTCAACAGCCTGAGCTTTGATCTTGCCCATGTTCCACGACATGAACTGGTATGCGGCCTGACGGGCTTCTATCTGGTCTTCCACGCTCATCTGTGCGGTGGCCGGCATTGCAAAAGACAGTGCCAGGGCAGCTGCGGATAACAGGCTGGATTTCTTCATGTTCAGGTCCCTCTCGGTTGGTCGGATTGGTTGTCGTGCAAAAATGCTCTATAAAGGCTTGGTTGTGAGCATCCTATCTGTATAGACTCATGCCAGACAGGTATAAGAGCCTAAAGTTCAATTTGGAGATATCCCACCATGGCAATATGGACAGTAACCCCAGACCTTGACCAGATGATGGCAGCGAGCAAAAACACCGCCGTCAGTCACATGGGTATTGAATACCTTGAAGTTGGCGACGATTACGTGAAAGGCCGCATGCCCGTCGACGAACGCACCGTTCAGCCGTTTGGCATACTGCATGGGGGGGCTTCGGTGGTGCTGGCGGAAACCCTGGGTAGCATGGCGGCCAATTGCTGTCTGAAGGACAAGAATACCGTGGCGGTGGGTCTGGACATCAACGCCAACCACATTCGCCCGGTTTCTGGTGGCTGGGTGTATGGCACTGCCCGGGCCCAGCACATTGGTAGCACCACCCAGGTTTGGGAAATCCGCCTCGAAAATGAACAAGGTAAGCTGACCTGCATCTCCCGGCTGACCATGGCGGTTACCAAGCGGCATTAACTGCAGTTATGGGCGGCGGGGCATCCGCGCCGGTGGTTATTCCATGCAGAAGTTCACCCGGCCACGGCCCTGTTCCTTGGACTGATACAAAGCCCGGTCGGCCCTTTGCATCAGTTCTTCCGGGTGCTGGTCGCATGGGACAATCATGGTGATGCCAAAACTGGCGCTGGGTTTGATGATCTGGCCCCTGTAGGCGATGTCCATGCTCCGGATGAGGGTCAGCAGGCGCTCGGTCATTTCCCGGGCTTCGTCTGCGGAGGTATCCGGCAGGAGTATGGCAAACTCCTCGCCGCCCATCCGGGCAATGATGTCGGACTCCCGCAATCGAGTCTGCATGAGACACGACACCTGCCTGAGCACCTCGTCGCCACCGTGATGGCCATGGGTGTCGTTAACCTGTTTGAAGTGGTCAAGGTCCATCATCGCCATGGCAAGAGGTGACTGGCTGCGACGTGCCTGGCGCATCAACTGCTTGCCAAGCTGGAAGAAAGCGCGGCGGTTGGGTAGCCGGGTCAACTCATCTTCCAGTGCGGCAGCCCGCGCTTTATTGTGGGCTTCCTGCAGTTCCAGTTCCATCTGTTTCCGACTGGTGATGTCGGTGGCTATTTCCAGGCGCACCAGTTTCCCGTTGGTCCAGCGAATCGCCTGATCACGACACTGGTACCAGTGTTGATCAAGCTGGTTCTGGAATTCCCAGACGTAAGGCGGGTTCGGAATGCCTTGCTCGTTGACCAGAAGTCGGTTGGTGCAGAAACTGCAAGGGCCGTCGCTGTCTTGTAACACCTGCCAGCATTTGCGGCCGGTAATGTTGCCCCAGATGCGCCGGCCATAGGCATTCATATAGAGTAGCTCGTGGGTGTCGAAGTCTGACACGTAGACAAGCGCATCCAGATTGTCGAGCACGGCCTGAAGGCCTTCGGCACTGGCATTGGCGTCGTCCTGATCCGGTAGCGACCGGGACGGGATCTTGATCGTTGGCGAATCCGGTTTCATTAGCGTTATTTACAATTGCGGAGCCTGACGTAACTGTAGCAGTATGGGCCCTTTGCGCCTCACTCAGCTACCGGAATTTCTTCCGTGCTGCGGATATTACCTATGCCTGATGTTCCTTCAATTTCAGTGTGTCCGTGTGGTTCTGGTCATTCCTACCAGACCTGCTGCCAGCCGTGGCATCAAGGCCAGCCAGCGCCTTCGCCGGAGGCCCTTATGCGCTCGCGATACGCGGCGTTTGTGCTTAACAGGCCGGACTATCTGCTGGCTACCTGGCACCGGGACACCCGGCCTGCCCAGTTGATGCTGGATGGCTCGCCGGAGTGGGCATCGCTTGTGATTATAGAGGCCAGCGAAAGGCCTCCGCAGGGGAAGGTGCACTTCCGGGCGATTTACCGGGCCGGGGCGGGGTGGGGCTATCTCGAGGAGGCGTCCGATTTTGTTAAGGAGGGGGATCGCTGGTTCTATTTGTCGGGCGAAACCCGCGAAGGTCAGTTGAAGCCCGGTCGCAATGATCCCTGCCCCTGCGGCAGCGGCCGTAAATTCAAAGCCTGCTGCCTGGGTGGTTGATTAACCCATGACCAAACCGGTATCTGAAACCAGTAAAGGCGTCGCATACGGCCTCGCTGCCTACACCATGTGGGGCAGCTTCCCGTTGTATTTTGCGCTGTTTGAGGGCATTCCTGCCTGGGAAGTCCTGATCCACCGGGTGATCTGGTCGTGCCTGTTTCTTGCCGTTGTCATCTCCCTGCTGAAGCGCTGGCCGCCGGTCACAGCAGCACTGAAGCAGCCGAAGAAACTGGGGTTTGTACTGGGCTGTGCGGTGTTTATTGCGTTGAACTGGGGCGTTTACATCTACGCCGTGGAAACCCGCCATGTATTGCAGGCCAGCCTGGGCTATTTCCTGACGCCGCTGGTCAATGTCGCTATGGGGCTGCTGATCCTGGGGGAGCGCATTTCCCGCCTGCAGACGGCCGCGGTGGTGCTGGCCGCAGTGGCTATTCTCTACCAGTTCTTCCTGCTGGGGGAGTTACCCTGGATTACCCTGGTGCTGGCGTTCAGTTTCGGCACCTATGGCCTGCTGCGCAAGAAGGTGGAGCTGGACGGGCTTTCCGGTCTGTTTGTGGAAACACTCCTGCTGCTGCCGCTAGGGTTGCTCACCCTGGCCTGGTTGTCGGCGCAGGACCTCTCGCACTTCGCTGAAAGCACTTACAGCACGCTGTTGCTGCTTTCCAGTGGTGCGGTGACGGCGATACCTCTGCTGGCCTTTGCCGGTGCTGCACGTCGGCTGAAACTGGCCACTGTGGGCTTTCTCATGTACATCAATCCCACCATTCAGTTCCTGATTGCCCTGTACGTGTTCCAGGAAGTCCTCAGCACTGAGAAACTGGTCAGTTTTATCATGATCTGGATAGCGCTGGCGGTCTATTCCTGGTCGGCGTGGGCTGGGAGGGGCAAGATATGAAACAGCCCATCAGCGGTTACCACCGGGACGAAGAAAATCACTGGGTGGCGCAGCTGGCCTGCGGGCATAACCAGCACGTGCGACACGATCCTCCCTGGGTGAACCGGCCCTGGGTGATCACACCGGAAGGGCGGGCATCCATGCTTGGCTTTGAGCTGGACTGCAAGAAATGTGATGCCGGTGCACCGTCCGATGACCGGCCTCAGGCCATGGTTTCCAGGTAGGCTTCCAGTTCATCGGCCAGCCAGCCGACCACGGCGCCACCCTGGGCTTGCTCTGACTCCAGGGCACTGAACACTTTCCACCAGCGGGCACTGCGGTGGTGGATGGTTCTGAGTTGCTCCTTGCGCAGCGCCTCGGCAATCAACGGCAAGGGCAGGTCGGCCCAGCCTGCACCATCCATCACCGCATCCCGGATCAGCTCATACTGGGTAAACGCCAGGTAATTCGCGGTCTCCGGAGATTCCGCCACCAGCAGTGAGTCTTCCATATAGGCAAGGGTGATTTCGGTGTGGCTGATCAGATCGTCCTGAGTGACTCGTTTGAGCTGGCTCAGCGGGTGATCCGGCGCGGCGACGGTCAACATGCGCACATCGGCCAGCTCCCGGAACCATTGATAGCCCTGGGTCAGCAGCTCTGGCATCAGGCCGTAGGCGACATCGACGGACTGGTTGCGAACGAGGGATGGCAACTCTCTGGGCGGTGCCAGATAGATCGACAGGCTGGTCTGGGGAAAACGCTGTTTCAAACGCCGGATGATGTCGCGCCAGATGTCCTCCGGAATGGCATCGTCCCGGGCGATGCGCAGCACCGATTCAGCACCGCTCAGGTGATGCTGGCAGCGGGCCTGGATCTGACCAGCAACCTGATCGAAACGCCGGCAATCGGTGAGAATGGACTGCCCGATCGAAGTCAGATTCAGCTGGTTTCCACTGCGCTCAAACAGCGGCACGCCGAGTTCGTCTTCCAGAGAGGCCAGCACGGTGCTGACGGTTGTCCGGCTGCGGTTCAGCTCTCTGGCCGCGGCGGCAATACTGCCATTGCGAACCACCGCCAGGAACATTTTGATCTGGGATGTTTTCACCTGCCCCTCTCATTGCGACGGCTTTTCCGTCGCTCAGTGACTCACGCTTCCAATAATGCCCCGCTAATATGGCCAGCAATTATCAGGAGGTCAAAATGTTTACTTCTCTGGCGCGGGAAAATATGGCGCTGAAATTATCGGCCGCTGGTGCTGGCCTGTTTGCAGTTGCCGGTATTGCCTGGGGTCTCTGGGTCGATTCTCTGGTCATTCTGTTCGATGGCGCCTATTCGTTGATCAGTCTGGCGTTGTCGCTGCTGTCGCTCTATGCCGCCCGTCTGGTGCGTCGCCCTGCCAATGCCGATTACCCGTTTGGAATGGGGGCGGTGGAGCCTTTGGTCATTGCTGTGAAGGGCCTGGTGATTGCCCTGGTGTGCGTGCTGTCTCTGGTTTCGGCCGTGGCGTCATTGCTGCAGGGTGGTCGGCCGGTGGATGCTGACATGGCGATGGTCTTTGGTGCCGTTAACGTGGTTGGCTGTCTGGCGGTGTGGGTGTACCTGCGCTGGAGCAGCGTCCGCAATGGCTCCGGACTGGTGCTGGCGGAACAGAGCCAGTGGCTGATGGACAGTGCCCTGAGTGCCGCTGTGATGGTGGGCTTCGCCGGTGCCTGGTTGCTGGAACGCAGTCAGTGGGCGGAATTGGCGGTCTACGCCGACCCGGTGATGATGATGGTTATTTCGATCTATTTCATGACCGTGCCAGTGAAGATGATTCTGGCATCGGTCCGGGAGTTGCTGCTGGCGGCACCGAGGGATGATGCCATGGATGAAATCCATGAGGCTCTTGAGGACCTGGGGCTCAACCCGGCCCGCGTTAAAGTGGCAAAGCTCGGCCCCAACCTGCTGCTGGAAGCCCGGCTGGTACGTATCTGATAATGCTGGGCACCTTTAAGCAGTCGGTGTTATTCGAAGGCGGGAAGGTCAGGCACAGCCGTCGGTTTGCCGGCTTCCAGCCAGGCATCAAAGCCGCCTTCAATGGACTGGACATTCATGTATCCCATGTCCTTGAGCGCCTTGGCACTCAATGCCGCCCGGCCTGAGGTTTTGCAGTAGAGGACGATCTTCATCTGTCGGTTTTCCAGGGCCGGGTCGTTGGTAAACTTGAATTCAAGCATACCCCGGGACACGTTTACTGCTCCTGGAATGTGGCTGGCTCGGTATTCGTCGGCATCCCGGACGTCCAGCAACAGATCGGCCTGCTTGATAGCCGCATCAGCGTCTGCCAATGAGACTTCCTGAATTACCTGTTTGGCGTCGGCAACCAGATCGTGTGCGGTTTTCATTGAGCCTCCTGAGTCAATCGGATGATGACGTAAGGTTAAGTCATTATAAGAGTGTGCGTCACCCGTGCTGTGGTAAATTATCCGCCACCTTTTGCCGAGGCAGCATTACCATGACAGATTCGACCAAAGCCTGCTCGGTTGGCTACGAAGAGCTGCGGCTTTCTGCGTTGGCGGAATACCGGATTCTCGACACAGCCGACGACCCAGCCTTTGACGAGATTGCCGAGGTAGCCTCGGTGATCTGCGAGGCGCCGATTGCAGTGATCAATTTCATTGACTGCGATCGGCAGTGGTTCAAATCGGTTAAAGGCCTGGCGGTTCGTGAAACGCCACTGGATGTGTCGATCTGCGTTCATGCCATTCTGCAGCCCGGCCTGTTTGTTGTGCCAGACACCCTGGACGATCCCCGCTTTGCCAACAATCCCCTGGTGACCGGCGATCCCGGTCTTCGCTTTTATGCAGGTGCCCTGCTGGAAAGTCGGGATGGGTATCCACTGGGTACCCTCTGCGTGCTCGATTACCAGCCCCGCGAACTGAATGAACGCCAACTTTTTGCCTTGCAGGCCCTGGCCAATCAGGTGATGGCGCACCTGGAGTTGATGCGCACGCACCGGGAACAGAAAAAGCTGATTGCGGAGCTGGAAGCCGTTCGAGAGGAGCTGGCCGAGCGGGCTTCGACCGATCCTCTCACGGGCTTGCTGAACCGGCGGGCGTTCGAGCAGCGGCTGGCGCAGGAAGTCGCCCTGATCAAGCGGGGCGCTCCTGCTGCCGCTATCTTGGTGCTCGATCTCGATCACTTTAAACGCGTTAATGACGATTTTGGTCATCAGGCGGGTGATCGGGTGCTGGTGCGTTTTGCTGAGTTGTGCGGTGAAGTGTTCCGTCAGGCCGACGTGGTCGCCCGTTGGGGGGGCGAGGAATTCATCGTGCTGATGCCGAGAACCACGCTTAAGCAAGCCAATCGGGCAGCGGAGCGGGTGCGTAAACAACTGGCCAGAATCCCGTTCAAAGTGGAAGCGGCAGAACGACTAAGAGTTACTGTCAGCATTGGCATTTCTGAGTTGACCGAGACATCACCTCCGCACAGAGCCATTCACGCAGCCGACCAGATGCTCTATCGAGCAAAAAAACTGGGCAGAAATTGCACGGTGTTTGAGCCGCCTGGCGGCGTCTGATCAGTCCGAGCGCCCGCTCAGGGTATGACACTTTAGTCTGAGTTCCCTCAAGTTGTTTACAGACTGGCCGATGATATTTCTTACCTGTATCGCCTTAAGCTACGGGCTTCAGAACCTGTTGTCAGTTAACCGTGCCCGGGAATGTGTATACACCTCTTAACAAACTGGAACAGCCAGTCGTTGAGCAATGTGGATAATTCTCAGGTCAATAAAAACTCCGGAGCAGTGACCATGTTGTCGTTCATGAGCAACATACGAATTAGAACCCGTCTACTGCTCGGCGTCATGATCCCGGTTCTCATTACGGCGGGTACCATTGCCTGGATCACCGGGGCTCAGATCAAGGCCAACGGCCAGGCTGAGCTCGTGCGTCTTGAGGCGGAGCTGCTGGATGCCCGTAAGCAGGGTCTTAAAGATCTCGTTGAATCCGCGAAAGATATTATCCTGGATGCCAAGAACAATTCTGGCCTGAGCGGAGAAGACGCCAAAGAAGAAGCCCGTAAGCGGATTCGCTCAATCAGCTTTGGCAATAACAACTACGTGTTTGCCTACACTCGCGAGCC
>Ga0209075_1004148_pt1 | contig 11717 bp, 10 predicted proteins | sample Stecom2011_FD_187523 | JGI IMG/M metagenome (GOLD analysis project Ga0209075, IMG submission 187523) | Agricultural soil microbial communities from Utah to study Nitrogen management - Steer compost 2011 (SPAdes) (version 2) | ecosystem: Environmental > Terrestrial > Soil > Agricultural land...
TTTTTGCTTTTTAAGCTCAACTATAAACGCTTCTGTTTTAGCTAAATCGTTATTCATTTTCCAATTTCCTGCAACAATTTTCTTTCTCATATCTATTGATTCTAATGTTATTATTTCAAATTTGTTAACTGCTGATTATTGCCTACTTATTTTAGGGTCTAACCAACCATAAATTATATCTACAAAAATATTGATTACTATAAACAATGAAGCAATTACAATTACTGCTCCCATTATTACGGGTAAATCCAATGTATTTAAGGCATTTACTATTTCTTTACCTAGTCCATTCCATCCAAAAATATACTCAACAAAAACTGCACCTGCCAACATGGATGCAAACCAACCTGAAATAGTTGTAACTACAGGGTTTAAGGAGTTTTTTAATGCATGTTTTCTAATTATTTGATAGAATGTAAGTCCTTTTGCTTTTGCAGTTCTAATATAATCTTGGTCTAAGACTTCTAATAGAGAGTTGCGCATAAGCTGACTAACTACTGCCAATGGTCTTATTCCAAGCACAATGGCTGGAAGAATAATGTTTTTCCACTGTATGTATTTTCCGTTGCCAAAATCATCAACTTCATACAAACTACCTGTCATATTTAGATTAGTGTATTTATGAAGTAAAAACCCGAAAATCCAAGCAAATAATATAGCACTAAAAAACGAAGGAACACTCATGCCAAGCGTACTTATAAATTGAATAGTTCTATCTATAAAACCGTCTTTAAACAATACTGAAATAATTCCGAGAATAATTCCAATTACCATCGCTATTACTATTGCTGATACCGCTAAAACAAATGTGTTAGGTAGCGTTTCTGCAATTACTTGACTCACCTCTTTACCATTTTTTTGGAAAGATTCTCTTAAATACGGAATCTTTAATGCAACCGTAGTACTCCCAATTGTAAAAAGTTTAGTGGCGTTATATTTATTGCTTAAAAAGGTGTAATCTTCTTGGTTTTCACTATGAAAAGAAATTGGCAATAGATCATTTATGTACCGAATATACTGTACCGATATGGGCTGGTCAAAACCATATTTCTTTTTAACAACAGCTATCTGCTCTTCAGTTTCATTTTGCCCTAGCATCATTCTGGCTGGGTCTCCGGGAAGAATTGTAAACAAAAAGAATATTACAGTTACAACTCCAAAAAGAGTTAGTATGGCATATCCAATTTTTTGAAGAACGTAGCTTGTCACTTAGTCTTGATTTATATCATCCATTGTAAGCGCCTTGTATTCAAAATCCTCACCAAAAAGACTTTTTGAATATTCTTCAACAGTGTTATCAAACCCGGCCTTCTCTCTTCTTTCATTTACATTTTCAGGGTCTTCTATTGGCCAAATAAATGCATTTCCATCACCCTCTACTCTTCCTTGAGTTCCGTAGATCTGAGGCTTGTTTTCATTCATTAATTGTCTATCTTCCATCATGGCCACTAATCGCAAAGGCAACTCACCCTCTTCTCCTGCTTTTTTTATTAAAGGCAGATATTTCGATATCTTATCTGGATTATGTTGTAAAACACTCCAAGCAGCAGTGTTTGTAGGCTCTCCAACCATAGACTTTCCTGGGTATCCTTTAGTGTTGAATATTTTTTCAACATAAATCATATTTACACTGTCAAGCATAGACTGCATTTTCCATAAATCACCTGTAGATTCAGCTTCTGAAAGTCCCATTTTCTTTCCCAAGGCAATCCTTTCATCGATATCTTGAGTTTGTAAAAGTTGACGATATTTTTGATCGGAAACAGCAATGCTATCAAGGCGTTCTTTCATATCTAAATCTAATTCAGATTTGACGTCTACTTCTGATAATTCTAATTCATGAGCATCATTCCAATGAAGCTTTTGAATAATTGTTCCTTTCTTGAGTTTTAGGATTCCAGGATTACTTCTAACAATAGTTTTAAGTGTAGTTTCATCACAGAAATAAAACTTAAAATTAAGACTGTTTTGCTCTATTAAAAGATCTGTAGTTTCTTGTGATGATGCAGATAAACCAATTACTTTATACCCGTTTTTCAATGCTTTATCTGTAACTTCTTTTACGGGTGTATATCCGTTCATTTCAGTGTTTCCTAGGCTATAAGCTACAATGACGATAAGATTTTCTTCATTTAGGTAATCGTCTGTAAAGTCTTCTCCATCTCTTTCAATCATGAAGTCATGGATTGGAGGCGTATATCCTTCTTGAATCATTTTTGTGTCAACGTCTATAAACTCACCTTCAATACTTGGATAACTTCCGTTGGTTGTAATTATTTCTTCCTTTCCATTCACGTTAAACCTCCATTTATACTCATAGATAGGTTTTGGAGCATCCTCTGGCATGGTCATGCCTTCTTGGATATTTGCCCCGATTTTATAAGGACGGAAATCAATAATTGGAAGATGTTGTAAAACGTGATATGTAATCGCCAAACAAAATACAAGTGAAGCAAAAACAAGAATGCTGTTTATATTTCTAGAAAAAAGAGGCTTTATATATTTTCTTCCTATAAATAAAATTAGGATTAACACTAGTAGAACTACATCTTTACTAAATGACTCCCAAGGTGTTAAAGGAATTGCGTCTCCAAAACATCCACAATCTGTAACCTTGTTAAAATATGCCGAATAGAATGTCAAAAAGGTAAAGAAGACAATCATCAATAAAAGAGACCAGAGTGTGAACTTCTTAAAGTACCCTAGAAGTAGGGAAAGCCCCAATAAAACTTCAAAAATTACTAATAGAATGGCTAGAAGCAAAGAATAAGGAACTAAGAAATCTAGATTTAATACGTCGGGTGCAAAATAGTCTTGCAGTTTAAATGAAAATCCTACAGGATCATTCAGCTTTACTAGTCCGCTTATAATGAATAAGACACCAACAAATATCCTTGATAATGCTACTAGGTATTTCATATTTCTATTTCTTAATTTATTAAAGTATTAAATGAGGCCATGGGTTTCATATTGCTGTTTATCAGAAATATAAACTCAATCATTTTTCTGTTCTTCCAAATGAATTAAAGCAAAAACAGCATAATTAATCATGTCTTGATAATTAGCTTCAATTCCTTCAGAAACTAAAGTTTTTCCTTTGTTATTTTCAATTTGTTTTACGCGCAGTAATTTCTGAAGAATCAAATCTGTTAGCGAACTAACTCTCATATCTCGCCATGCTTCGCCATAATCATGGTTTTTATCCATCATTAATTGCTTGGCTTCCGCTACTTGTTCGTCAAATAATTGAGTTGCTTCTTCTAAAGAGAGATCAGGTTGTTCAACTACTCCTTTGTCTATCTGAATTAGCGCCATAATGGAGTAATTTACGATTCCGATGAATTCACTTTTTTCATCTTCTTGAATTTTCTGTTCTTCATTTTCTTGAATACCTCTAATTCGCTGTGCTTTAATGAAAATTTGATCTGTTAGTGATGGAAGTCTAAGTATGCGCCATGCGCTTCCATAATCGTGCATTTTGTTGATAAACAACGTTCTGCATTTTTCTATTTGTTCGCTGTATTGATTTGAAGTGTCCTTCATTACGGGTTTGTAAGATTTTGCGTAAATTTCGCTTAAATTAATCAAATTAAAAAATTGAAGACTCTTAATTGTAACGGCACACTTATAGAACTGAGCTCTCCAAAGGTTATGGGGATTGTTAATGTAACCCCCGATTCATTTTACGATGGTGGAAAAAGTTTTTCTGAAAAAGAAATAATCAATCAAGCTTCAAAAATGCTCGATCAGGGAGCAACGTTCCTTGATGTTGGTGGTTATAGCTCTCGTCCTGGAGCAGCAGAAGTTTCGGTTAAAGAAGAGATAGAAAGAGTTTTATTAGCTGTTAATTCAATTTTAAAGCATTTTCCAGAAGCTATTATTTCAGTAGATACCTTTAGAAACGAAGTTGCTAAAGTTGCCATTGAAAACGGAGCAGCAATAATTAACGATATTTCAGGTGGTGATTTAGATAAAGACATGCATCGAACCGTTGGTGAATTAAAAGTGCCTTATATATTAATGCACATGAGAGGTACACCTGAGACTATGACTACTATAACCGATTATAAAAATGTTACTACTGAAGTTATAGAGGATTTATCGAAGAAAATTGCCCGTGCTAGAGAAGCTGGAATAAATGATATAGTTGTGGATCCAGGTTTTGGTTTTGCAAAAAATATAGAGCAGAACTTCCAACTATTGAGTGATTTAGATTTATTTCAAAATCTTGAAGTACCAATTCTTGTTGGTGTTTCTAGGAAATCGTTTATTTATAAAACACTTGGATTGACACCAAAAGAAACTTTAAACGGAACTACTTCAATCAACACGATTTCATTGTTAAAGGGGGCTTCTATTTTGAGAGTTCACGATGTGAAAGAAGCTGTTGAATGTGTAAAACTGTTTAAAAACCTGAAAACTTGATTCTATAGCATTAAATATTTTAACCTACTTTTACAAAAAAAAGAACACCTTTTGGATTTTCTAGACATACGTATTATTGATATTGTAGACATTGTGCTGGTGGCCTTCCTGTTGTATTATGTTTACAACTTAGTAAAGGGTACTGTAGCTATCAATATTCTTGTAGGTATTATTATTGTCTACGCCATATTTGTAGTTACACAACTGCTAGAAATGGAATTGCTCAGTAAAATTCTTGGAGGCTTCTTAGGGGTTGGAATGTTTGCTTTGGTTGTTGTTTTCCAACCTGAAATAAGAAAATTTCTTTTGATGTTGGGATCTACTAATTTCAACGCAAGACAACGAATACTGAGGCAGTTTCGTTTCCTTGGCGCAGATCAAGGTGTGAAAATCAACATTGAAGGAATTGTGGCGGCATGCAAGAAAATGTCTTCAACAAATACTGGGGCCCTTATTGTTATTCAAAGAAACAATCGCTTAGATTTTGTTAAGAATACTGGTGATGAAATGAATCTTGAAGTAAATCAGCCTATAATAGAAAGTATATTTTTCAAAAATAGTCCGCTACACGATGGAGCTATTATTATTGAAGAAAACAGAATTACTGCTACTCGAGTAATTCTTCCTGTTTCCAACGATCGTACAATTCCTTTGAGATTTGGATTAAGACACCGTGCTGCAGTAGGTATTACAGAAAAAACAGATGCAGTAGCCATTGTAGTTTCCGAAGAAAATGGCCATGTTTCTTATATAAAAGATGGTGATTTTGTTTTGTTTGACAATCCCGAAGATTTATTAAAACTCCTCAAAAAGGATTTGAGCTAATTGTAGTGTCTAAATAGCTTCTTCCTTTACAAACTGAACTTCATATAGATTTCTATAGAATCCGTTTTCAATCTGTAAAAGCTCTTGGTGGGTTCCTTCTTCCATTATTTTACCAGAATCCATTACAATAATTTTGTCTGCTTTTTTAACGGTAGCCAATCGATGTGCGATAACAATGGAAGTCCTATTCATTGTTATCTTTTCTGTGGCTGTTTGAATCATTTCTTCTGAATATGTGTCGACTGATGAAGTAGCTTCATCTAGGATCAAGATACTTGGCTTGCTAACATAAGCTCTCAAAAATGATATCAGCTGCCTTTGTCCGGAAGAAAGCATACTACCTCGTTCTTTCACATTATAATGGTAACCTCCAGGAAGCGATTCAATAAATTTATGTACTCCAATTTCTTTAGCAGCAGCAACAACTTCTTCTTCTGAAATATTTGGGTCATTAAGAGTAATATTGTTTAGTATAGAATCAGCAAACAAGAACACATCCTGAAGAACAACTGCTATTTGCCCTCGAATAGTTGAAAGCTTGTATTCCTTTATAGAGATGCCATCAATCAAAATTTCTCCACTATCTATTTCATAAAAACGGTTTAGCAAGTTGATGATTGTACTTTTTCCTGCACCTGTAGATCCTACAATAGCGATGGTTTCACCGGGTTTAGCTTTAAAGGAAATACCTTTTATAACCTCTTCATTTTCTACATAACTAAAGTGAACATTTTTAAATTCAATTTCACCTTTTGTACTTGTGTACTCGATTGTACCTGTGTCGGCTATATGAGATTTTGTGTCTAGTATTCCAAAAACCCTATTAGCAGCAACCATACCCATTTGAAGAGTATTGAATTTGTCGGCTATTTGTCTTAAAGGTCTAAAGAGCATTTCGGAATATTGAATAAATGCAGTAATAATACCAAGAGTGACTGCTCCTCCACCAATTACATTTAGGCCTCCATACCAAACTACTAATCCCACTGCAATTGCACCTGCCATTTCTGCAATAGGAAAGAAAATTGAGTTATACCACACCGTTTTTATCCATGCCTTTCGGTGTTTCTTGTTAATCTCCTTAAAGTGTTCATATTCTGTTTTCTCTCGTGTGAAAATCTGTACTATCTTCATTCCTGTAATTCGTTCTTGAACAAATGAATTCAGGTTTGCAACTTGATTTCTCACATCTTCAAAGGCAACTTTCATCGCTTTTTGGAAAACTCTTGTAGCATATAGAATGAATGGCATTACTATGAAAACAATCAGCGATAATCTCCAACTTTGAGTTAGCATAAAACCAGCAATGACAAGCATCTTTAATAAGTCGCTAATAATCATAAACAACCCTTCGCTAAAGATACTTGAGATAGTTTCTACATCATTTACAGCGCGAGTAGTTAGACGTCCAACAGCACTTCGGTCAAAGTATTTCATCTTGAAGCTAATCATTAAACGAAATAGCTGTTCGCGTAAATCTTTTATAACGCTTTGTCCTAGCCAGTTTGTGTAAAAAATAAAAGCAAATTGGAAAATCACTTCGAGCATTAGAACTACAATCATTAGAATGATGTACTTCACAAAGCCTTGTCCATCTTTAGGAACTATAGAATCGTCTATCGCTAATTTTAGTAAGTATGGCCGAAGAACAGCTAAACCCGACATTATTATTGCCGCAAAAGCTACAAAGTAGAATACCAGTCGATAAGGCTTTGTAAAAGCTAACAATCGCTTAAAAAGCTTAAAGTCGAATGCATTTCCTGTGTTTTCTGACACTTTACTGTTTATTATTAGTTATTAAAATTTAATCCTTAACAATCTATATGCTATCGAGTTTTTAAAAATATATTTTCTGGATAGTTTATTTCTGCAAGATACAGTGCATGTGCAGGTGCTGAGGCTCCTGCCTCTTCCCTACTCTTACTTTGTAGAATGTTTTGAAAATCTTCTAATGAAGTCTTGCCATAGCCAACATCTAGAAGTGTTCCAACAATTGCACGAACCATATTTCGCAAAAACCGATCTGCTATAATAGTAAAAATATATGTTTCATCGTTTTTCTTCCAGACGGCTTGTTTTATTTTACAATTATAGGTTTTTACGTCTGTTTTAGAACGAGAAAAGCATTGAAAATTTCGATTGTGCAATAGCATTTCTGCAGCTTGATTCATCAATTCGAAGTCTGGCATTCTATGTATTTGAAAGGCATAATCCTGTGAAAACGGATCTTTTCCATAAACGAGTTTGTATTGATATTTTCTTTCTAACGCATCAAAACGTGCATGGGCATCATCTTGTACTTCAAACAAGTTTTTAACTGCAATATCTTTGGGTAAAAACGAATTCATTCTGAATATGAACTTCTGCTTATCCTCTATTATATCACAATCAAAGTGAGCCATCAGTTGTTTTGCATGAACACCAGCATCTGTTCTTCCAGCTCCTACGACACTTATATCAGTACGTAATAAAGTTGAAAGCGCCTCTTCCAAAACTTGTTGTACACTAATTTGATTGGGCTGCCGCTGCCATCCAAAATAATTTTTACCGTTGTATGCAACTTCTATAAAATACCGCACTCCATTTTTTTTTCAGAAGTGACAAATTTACAATATACAACGAAGCATTTCTCTTAATAATAGTGAAAACTTAATAACTTCGTGTTCTGTAAAAACAATGTTTATGATTAAACAAAATCGTGAGAGTGTCTATTTCTTTTAATTTGTAAAACTAGTCCTATCGCCAATTAGATTTATTTACAATATTTTAATCGTACAATGACGATAAAATAAAGAGGCGTAATTCACATTAAATACTTAAATTTTTAAAACACACATATTTGAAAAAGATTCTTCTACTTAGTGACACCCATAGTTATATGGGGGATGAAATATTAAAGTACGTAAAACAAGCTGATGAAGTTTGGCATGCTGGAGACATAGGAGATTTGTCTGTAACTGATGCCATTAAGGAGCTTAAACCATTACGAGCTGTTTATGGTAATATAGACGATTCACAGGCTCGAATGGAGTTTCCTTTACACAACCGTTTTATGTGTGAAAAAGTAGATGTATGGATTACACATATTGGAGGCTATCCTGGTAAGTACAATCCTTATATTCGACAAGAAATATATTCCAATCCACCTAAGATATTTATTTGTGGTCATTCACATATTCTTAAAGTAATGCCAGACAAAACTCTTGGGCTTTTACATATGAATCCGGGAGCTGTTGGGAAGCATGGCTTTCACAATGTAAGAACCATGTTGAGATTTGAGATAGACGGTGAAAAAATTCAGAATTTAGAAGTTATTGAGTTTAAAAGATAGAAATCACAAAAAAGTACATTTCATTTATAATACAAAAAACCCCTGAAGATGGCATTCTTCAGGGGTTTTGCACTAATATACCAAGATTGGTTTAACGTAAACGATCAACAGATTTTACGAGATCCTCGTCCTTTTTAATAGCCTTATTGGCTAGCACTAAAAAAACGATAGAAATGATAGGAAGTAGAATCCCAATACCCTTCTCTGAAACCAAGGTCTCTCCGGATAAAGTGAGCGATCTGTAAACGAAAACTCCTAGTAATACAAAACTTAATAATATATTTAAACGGTTTAACACAAACTGCATTTGCCGTTTTTTAAAATTCAATATTGAAATGATTGCTAATGCAATTGATAAGAAAACCGGGATTAGAATCACGAGTTCACTTCTATCAAGAATTACATTACCATCTGTATCTGTAATTACAGGAAACCACAAATATAAGGCTCCCATTATTAAGGCCGAAATTAAAAGATAAATAGTTTGTATGCGTTGTATCATTGCGACTAAAAATCGATTGTGGCGCAAAAATACAGTTTCTTTTTAAAAGAAATAACACTATAATTTGAATTATTATTGTATTATTGCAGTATCTATTCATAACCACCTCAATCAAGGTTATTTAGTCTTCTAATTTTTTTCAACTTACTTACCTTACTCAAAAGGAACCTGATAGTATAAACTTAAACTATAGTATTTTTTAAATGTTTGAAATTTCTGAATTAAAAAGCAAAAAGCTTCCTGAGCTTCAGGAAATAGCAAAAGGGCTTAATGTGCCTAAATACCGCACACAAAAGAAACTAGACTTGGTCTATAAGATTTTAGATTACCAAGCAGCAAATCCTAATGCTGTTAAAGCAATATTGGATACGGATTCTCCTGCTGCAGAAAAGAAGTCAGAAAAGTCTGCTACTACTCCTAAACCTAAGGAAGACACAGACAAATCTAAGTCACAACGTCCGCAAAGTAAAGAGAAGAGTAACGATACTCGAGCCAAGAAACCGCAGCCACAAAAATCACAACCAAAGAAAAGTGATGACGTAGAAAAGACTACGGATGATAAGCGCTCAAGTAAAGACACCAAGGATGTAGCCAAAAAGCCCCATCATCAAAAGTCATCTTCAAACGATAGAGATACTAGACAAAAGCATCAGCGGAAAGACACTCAAGGTTCAGACAGTCGTCAAAAACAACCAAGCAGACAAAAAGACAACAATCATCAAGATAGCAGAAACGGAAATAGAGATTCTCGTAACCGTTACCGCGAACCAGACTATGAGTTTGATGGTATAATTGAGAGCGAAGGAGTTCTTGACATCATGCAAGATGGATATGGATTTTTACGTTCTAGCGACTATAACTACCTTTCTTCTCCAGATGATATTTATGTATCACAGTCTCAAATCAGACTATTTGGGTTAAAGACAGGTGATACTGTACTTGGTGAAGTTCGTCCTCCAAAAGAAGGAGAAAAGTACTTCCCGCTTATTAAAGTAAATAAAATTAATGGGTTAAGTCCGAATGTTGTTCGCGACCGAGTTTCATTTGAGCACCTTACCCCTCTTTTCCCACAAGAAAAATTTAATCTTGCCGATAAACAAAGCACGATTTCTACACGAATTCTAGATCTATTTGCGCCTATTGGTAAAGGTCAGCGTGGAATGATTGTTTCGCAGCCAAAGACTGGTAAGACAATGTTGTTAAAGGACATTGCCAACGCTATTGCTGCAAATCACCCAGAAGTATATCAGATAGTTCTCTTGATTGATGAGCGACCTGAAGAGGTTACCGATATGCAACGAAACGTAAGAGGTGAAGTAGTTGCTTCTACTTTTGATAAAGAAGCCGCTGAACACGTTCGAGTAGCGAACCTTGTTTTAGAAAAAGCAAAACGACTTGTTGAATGCGGTCATGATGTAGTAATCCTTTTAGACTCAATCACTCGATTGGCTCGTGCTTATAATACAGTACAACCAGCAAGTGGAAAAATACTTAGTGGTGGTGTTGATGCGAACGCGCTTCACAAGCCAAAACGTTTCTTTGGAGCTGCTAGAAATATAGAAAATGGTGGTTCGTTAAGTATTATTGCTACTGCCCTAACAGAAACCGGATCAAAAATGGATGAAGTTATTTTCGAAGAGTTTAAAGGAACTGGTAATATGGAGCTTCAGTTGGATAGAAAGATTTCTAACAGAAGAATATTCCCTGCTATAGACTTGACTTCTTCAAGTACACGACGTGATGATTTACTTCATGACGAAAATGTAATACAACGAATGTGGGTACTTAGAAAATATTTGGCAGACATGAACCCTGTAGAAGCCATGGAGTTTATCAATGACCGAATTAAACAAACAAAAAATAACGAAGAGTTCCTTATCTCGATGAATAGATAAGAATAGATATGTTTATTTTATACTATTACTCCCTTAGAAGTATTTCTAAGGGAGTTTTTTTATGATACTACAGGTATTATAGCATCATACATGAAGTGAACTTGATAACCTATGAATCTTATAGCGATGTAGAGTATAGATAGAATTGATTTTTAACAAAACCAAAATCTAACCTAGACTTGTTGTGTCTTATCCACGGCGTATCTATGGTGGTAACTACTGAGTGAACGAAGGCTTTAGCATGGAGTAGATGGGTTGTGTTATTGAGTAAAAACGGCTTATATTAATCATAGAGAAATCTTAAGTGTATTTGGTAATCAATCAGAGTAAACTGTCCTTACTTTGCTTAAATTTATTAGAAAGTTCGTTTTAAAGATATTCGTGGCAGATGGTAATCCCAATTGTGTGGTCATGCAAGTAAGCTTCGATGATAGGATTAAGTTGATTGATATTTTTTGTTTTAACTCTCCAACTAATCATTTAATACTACTATTTAGGCATAAAAAAACCCCAATCTTTCGATTGAGGTTTTTAACACTATAATTTAATGTTGAAGCAATAATTACTGCTTAACGATTTTTTGTGTAAGGTTTCCTGAAGTAGTTTCGATATTCAAGATGTAAACTCCTTTAGAAAGAGAAGAAGTGTTGATTACTCCGTTAGAGTATGAAACACCTACATTCTTTCCAAGAACGTCAAACATGCTAACTCTGTTTACTTCTACAGAAGCAGGAACAGC
>Ga0209075_1004149_pt1 | contig 11716 bp, 13 predicted proteins | sample Stecom2011_FD_187523 | JGI IMG/M metagenome (GOLD analysis project Ga0209075, IMG submission 187523) | Agricultural soil microbial communities from Utah to study Nitrogen management - Steer compost 2011 (SPAdes) (version 2) | ecosystem: Environmental > Terrestrial > Soil > Agricultural land...
CCCAAATAAGCCCGCCGAACATCCTCATTGACCAGCAGGCTAGCGCCAGTATCCTCCAGCACCACCCGGCCATGCTCCATCACATAGCCACGGTCGGCCAGCTTCAGCGCCTGGTTGGCGTTTTGCTCGACCAGAAATACGGTAACACCGGCTTCGCGCAACTGCTCCAGAATGGCAAAAATCTGCTGGATGATGATCGGGGCCAGCCCCAGGGAGGGCTCATCAAGCAACAGCAGGCGCGGCTCGCTCATCAGTGCACGACCGATCGCCAGCATCTGTTGTTCGCCGCCGGACATGGTGCCAGCGCGCTGGGCAAAACGCTCGTGCAGACGCGGGAACAGGCCCAGCACCCGCTCCAGGCGCTCTTCGCGCACTTCCTTGTCATCGCAGAAAAACGCACCCATGGCGAGATTTTCCTCGACCGTCAGGCGGGAGAACACCCTGCGGCCCTCGGGCACGATGGCCATGCCCTGACGCATGATCTGCGCCGTTGTCATGCCCAGCAAGGATTGTCCTTCATAGACGATATCACCGCTGGCCGGCTTCGGATCGCCACACAGGCTCATCATCAAGGTGGTTTTGCCGGCGCCGTTGGCACCGATCAGGGTGACAATTTCGCCACGTTTGACCTCGATGGAAACATTGTGCAAAGCCTGGATCTTGCCGTAAAAGGTATTCAGATTGCTGACCTTGAGCATGCTTAGTCCTCTCCCAGATAGGCTTTGATCACATCGGGGTTGTTGCGCACTTCGGCCGGTGTGCCGGAGGCCAGCGGCGCTCCCTGATTGATGACGACAATGTGGTCGGAGATGTCCATCACCAGCTTCATGTCGTGCTCGATCAGCAGCACGGTCATCTCGTGATGGTCGCGCAGCTCGGCAATCAGCTCCTTGAGGCCGTCGGTTTCGCTGGGGTTGAGGCCGGCAGCCGGCTCGTCCAGCATCAGCAGGCTTGGGTTGGTGACCATGCAGCGGATGATCTCCAGATAGCGCTGTTGCCCATAGGCCAGGGTGCCGGCCTCGCGGTTGGCGTGTTCCAGCAGGCCAACCTTGTCCAGCCAGTAGCGCGACTGCTCCAGCGCACGCCGCTCGGCATCACGATAGCGCGGTGTCTTGAACAGCCCGGCCAGCAGGTTGTTGTTGAGCAGGCGGTGCTGGGCCACCAGCAGGTTTTCCAGTACGGTCATGTTTTTGAATAGCCGCACGTGCTGGAAGGTGCGGATCATGCCTTTATTGGCGATCTTGTGGCCGGGCAGGCCCTGGATTTCTTCACCACGGAAGCGGATGACGCCTTCGGTTGGCTTGTAGAAGCCGGTCAGGCAGTTGAACACGGTGGTCTTGCCGGCCCCGTTGGGGCCAATCATGGATACGATCTGCCCCTCACGGGCTTTCAGCGCCACACCGTCCACGGCCAGCAGGCCACCAAAGCGCATGCGCAGTCCGCTGACTTCAAGAATGTTCTTGCTCATTGGCGCAACTCCACATGCGGGCGTTTCATCGGCAGCAGCCCCTGGGGCCGCCAGATCATCATCAGCACCATCATCAGCCCGAACAGCAACATGCGGTATTCGTTGAATTCACGTGCCAGCTCTGGTAGCACGGTCATGATGATGGCCGCCAGTACCACGCCAATCTGCGAGCCCATGCCGCCGAGCACCACAATGGCGAGAATGATGGCCGACTCGATAAAAGTGAAAGACTCGGGGCTGATAAAGCCCTGGCGGGCAGCAAAGAAGCTGCCGGCAAACCCGGCAAAGGTGGCACCGATGGTGAAAGCGCTGAGCTTGATGTTGGTCGGGTTCAGGCCCAGGGCGCGGCAGGCAATTTCATCTTCGCGCATGGCTTCCCAGGTGCGGCCAATGGGCATGCGCATCAGGCGGTTGATCACGAACAGCGTGATCAGCACCAGCACCAGTGCCAGCAGGTAAAGGAAAATGACCCGGTGATTGCTGTTGAAGGCGATACCGAAAAAGTCATGGAAGGTTTGTGTGCCTTCGGGGGCGCGGCGGGCAAACTCCAGGTTGAACAGGGTTGGTTTGGGAATACTGCCGATGCCGCGCGGGCCGCCGGTGATCTCGGTCAGGTTGTTGAGCAGGATGCGGATGATCTCGCCAAAACCCAGCGTGACAATGGCCAGATAGTCACCGCGCAGGCGCAACACCGGAAACCCGAGGATAAACCCAAAGAAGGCAGCCATGATACCGGCTGCGACCAGCCCGCTCCAGAAACCGATACCGAAATACTGGGCCAGCAAGGCGTAGGTGTAAGCACCCACGGCGTAAAAGCCGACATAGCCCAGGTCCAGCAGGCCGGCCAGCCCCACCACAATGTTCAGGCCCAGACCGAGCATGACGTAGATCAGCACCAGCGTGGCCAGGTCGATCTGGCTGCGTCCGGCCAGGAAAGGGAAGGCCAGCGCTGCAAGGATAATCACCAGCCAGACCAGTTTTTGTACCAGCGGGACATCCAGCGGATTGCTTTTCAGGCCTTCAGGTCTGGGGATGGCCGCCTTGGCGCGGTCAATCCAGTCACGCAACAGGTTGTAGAGAAAAATGAAGCCGGCAGCGGCAGCGATTTTCCAGAATACGGCGTTGTCGGCGACCACTACCGTCAGCTGCGAGCCGACCTGGGTCAGGCGTACACCGAGCAGCACGGCAGTGAGGATGGCAACGACAATGGCGGAAAAAATGGCGGACTTGAAGTGCAGGCGCATCAGACTTTCTCCACCTCGGGACGGCCCAGAATACCGGTTGGACGGAACAGCAGAATCAGGATCAGCAGGGCAAAGGCCACCGCATCCTTGTACTGGGTGCTGAAGTAGCCGGAGGTCATGGCTTCGGTTACGCCCAGTACCAGCCCGCCCAGAACAGCACCGGGTATGCTGCCGATGCCGCCAAGTACGGCAGCGGTAAAGGCTTTCAGCCCGGCCATAAAGCCGATGTAGGGGTTGACCACGCCGTAATACAGGCTGAGCAATACGCCGGCCACGGCTGCCAGTGCGGCACCGATGACAAAGGTGATGGCAATGATGGCGTTGCTGTTGATGCCGAGCAGGCCGGTCATCTTGATGTCTTCGGCGCAGGCGCGACAGGCACGTCCGGTACGCGAACGGCTGATGAAAATGGATAGTGCCACCATGGAAGTGAAGGTGGTGGCAAAAATGATGATCTGCATGTAAGACAGGCTGGCGGCCGCATCATCGGAGCCAAGGCGGATGCCGCCGCTGATCAGGCTGGGCATGGCCACGTCACGGGCGCCCTGGGCAATGCGGACAAAGTTTTGCAGCAGAATCGACATGCCAATGGCGGAAATTAACGGGATCAGCCGGTTGCTGCCACGCAGTGGGCGATAGGCAATTCGCTCGATACTGAAGCCGTAGGCGCTGGTGACAATCATGCTGAGTAAAAAAGCACCCAGAACCAGCAATGGCACACTTTCCAGGCCCAGCATGGCCAGCCCGGTCAGGGCGATGAAAGTCACATAGCTGCCGATCATGTACACCTCGCCGTGGGCGAAGTTGATCATGCCGATGATGCCGTACACCATGGTGTAGCCAATGGCGATCAGGGCGTAGGTACTGCCGACGGTCAGGCCGTTAAGCAGTTGTTGCAGGAAGTAATAAAACTCGTCAATCATGTGGAAATACCAACCGGTAAACATAAAGGAAATACCGGCCGGAATTGCAACAGGGTTGCAGGCATGCGGTCCGGTACGTCCAGAAGCCCCGCCAGGGGCGGGGCAGGATACGGGTTTACTCGGTCAGAGCGGTTTTGCTGTTGTCAGCGTGCCATTCGTAGACGATAAAGCTGAACTCTTTCAGGTCGCCTTTATCGTCAAACTCCAGGGTACCGGTCGGGGTGTCGAAGCTGTTGCTGCGGATGGCTTCGGCAATCTTGTCGGTGTCAGTGGAGTTGGTGATCTTCATGGCATCAGCCATTACCTGTACAGCAGCGTAGGCCGGGAAAACGAACGCACCGCTAGGGTCCTGGCCCTTATCCTTGAACGCCTTGACCAGGTCGGCGTTGGCCGGGTCTTCGTCAAACGCCTTGGGCAGGGTGGTCAGCATGCCTTCGGCGGCAGCGCCGGCGATGGCAGTGATGTCGGTGTTGCCAACACCTTCAGGGCCCATGAACTTGGCCGTGAAACCGTTTTCGGCAGACTGGCGCAGCAGGGCGCCCATCTCCGGGTGGTAGCCGCCAAAGTAGACGAACTCAACGTTTTCACGCTTCATCTTGGCGATCAGGGCAGAGAAGTCCTTGTCGCCGGCAGTGACACCTTCAAACAGCACTACAGGGATTTTGGCCTCGTCCAGCGCGGATTTGACCGCAGTGGCAACCCCTTCGCCATACTGTTGCTTGTCATGCAAAACCGCAGCACGGGCCGGTTTGAGCTGCTCAACCACATACTTGCCGGCAGCCGGGCCCTGCATGTTGTCCAGGCCGATGGTGCGGAAAATGAGGGTGTGGCCCTTTTCGGTCAATTCCGGCGCGGTGGATGCGGCGGTGATCATCAGGATGCCTTCTTCCTCATAGATATCGGCAGCCGGCTGGCTGGAGCCGGAGCACAGGTGACCGACAACAAACTGGATGCCGTCGTTGACGATCTTGTTGGCTACGGCAACCGCTTGCTTGGGGTCGCACGCATCATCATAGGTAACGGCTTCGAGCATGCGACCATTGACGCCGCCGCTCTTGTTGATCTGCTCGATGGCCATGTTGGCGCCCATTGATTGCATGTCGCCATACTGGGCAACGGGGCCGGTCACAGGGCCAGCCAGGGCGATTTTGATGGGCTCGGCAGCCATGCTGTAAGTAGCTACACCGGCCAGCGCCATGGCGGCCAGCAGTTTGCTCAGGTTACGGGTTGTTTTGCTCATAAATGCCTACCTTTATAATCTTTCTTGTGTCATTTCGATGAGTACCGAGCAGTCAAGCTCGCCTGTCGGCCATGGAGTTTAGTCAATAAGATGACGTAACGAAACAGCAAAGCCATCAATCTGGCCTTGCTATTGGACAAAATGTGTAGATGACCCGCGGGTCAATATTGCGCAGCCTGGCTTAATGATCGGTCTGCCCTTTGGAGTCCCGCTCCTGAACCAATACCCAGGGCCTGACGACAGTTGCCCAGAGTTCAGGATCGCGCTTTTGATAATCATGGGCCAGCTCATCGCTCAGATGTTGCAGATGGCCTTCGTGCAGCAGTGTGGTCACGTGCTGCTTGTCGTCACGGGCAATGGCTTCGGCAACGGCTACCAGATCCTGTTTGCCTGTTACCCAGAGCAACTTGCCCTTGGCGAACCAGGGGGCCAGTTCCTGCCAGCTGATGCGGGCTGTTTCGCCCAGAATTTCCGCATATAGCGGACTGATGGAATCGGTCATGGCAAATATCCCGTTGATGAAAAATACTTATCATACCTTGTCTGCTGCAAGTAGTGTCCGGCCGTTTTGGGGGCGACCGGGGCCGTCTGCGCAAGGGAAAGGCGGGAAACTGGATGGCTGTGATCATGCCGTCGGGCACGGGCAAAATCAGGCCCGGGCTTCTGAACGAAAATAGCCAGGCCCGAATGTTTGGCAGAAACTGTTGGCGTGCCTGCTCTGGTACCTCGCCCCGTCACAGTGCTTCGGGTAGAATTCAGGTTTTCCGCCATCCTTATCTGGAAACTTTGATGTTTGCACAGCTGAACCTGAATGAGCGCCTGCTGCGAGCGCTGGAAGAAAATGCCTTTGTCGAGCCGACACCGGTACAGCAGGAGGCGATTCCCGTTATTCTGGCGGGACGTGACCTGCGAGCCACGGCGCAAACGGGCAGCGGCAAGACGGCAGCTTTCTTGTTGCCGGTACTGCATCAGCTGCTGGCGCTGGAAGAAGCCAGTGCTGCGCCCGCTACCCGTGCACTGGTCCTGGTGCCGACCCGCGAGCTGGCCCGGCAAATCCTGGAGGAGGTCGAGCGTTTTGCCCGCTATACCTTTTTGCAATCCGCCATGGTAATTGGTGGTGAGGGCTTCAAGGAACAGTCGGCTCTGCTGCGCAAGATACCGGATATTTTGATCGCGACCCCGGGGCGTTTGCTAGAACATATCCAGGCGGGCAGCATGCTGGCAGGCGAGGTGCGCTGGTTGATTCTGGATGAGGCGGACCGCATGCTCGACATGGGGTTTGCCGAAGACATGCAGGCCATTATCAGCGCCTGCGTCAATCGCCAGCAAACCTTGCTGTTTTCTGCAACCACCGGGGGGCGTGCCTTGCGCGAAATTGCACAAAGTGTATTACGCAACCCCGAACACCTGATGCTTAACCCGGTATCGCAGCTTGGCGAAACCACTCGCCAGCAAATCATTACTGCCGAAAGCCCGACCCATAAGGAGCGCCTGCTGGCCTGGTTGCTGGCCAACGAGAATTATCGCAAGGCGATGGTATTCACCAATACACGAGCTCAGGCGGACCAGCTGTATGGCCGCTTGCGGGCAGGGGACTATCGGGTCTTCGTCCTGCATGGCGAGAAAGACCAGCAGGAGCGCAAGCAGGCGCTTGAACGATTCAGCCAGGGCGGCGAGCGGGTGTTGATTGCTACTGATGTGGCGGCGCGGGGGCTGGATATCGAGGGTGTGGACATGGTGGTCAACTTTGATATGCCGCGTTCGGGTGACGAGTACGTACACCGCATTGGCCGTACCGGACGTGGTGGCGAGGACGGTCTGGCAATTTCCCTGATCACCCACCTTGACTGGAACCTGATGTCCAGCATTCAGCGTTACCTCAAGCAGGAATTTGAAAAACGGGTGCTGCCAGGTCTGAAGGGCAACTACCACGGGCCGAAAAAGGTCAAAAGCTCGGGTAAGGCGGCGGGGACGAAGAAGAAAAAGTCTGCCAACAAGAACGCCAAGCCGGCCAGAAAACCAGCCCGTCGTCCGGCAGCCAGCCCCCTCCTGGTCAGTGAGGATGGCCATGCGCCGCTGCGCCGGCGTGCACCTGCCAGGGAGCGATAAACCGTGGGACACATTGCCGAAATTCTGGACCATGCCTCACCGGTGTTGCCGGTGCTGGTGGTAGAAAATCCGCAGCTGGCCCTGCCATTGGCCGAAGCCTTGTTGCGCGGCGGGCTGGCCGTGCTGGAGTTGACCTTGCGCACCCCGCAGGCATTGGAGTCGCTGTGGCTGATACAGCAGGAGCTGCCGGAGATGGTGGTTGGGGCGGGCACAGTACTCGATGCTGAGCAGGCGCGCCAGGCACAGCAGGCAGGTGCCGCCTTTGTTGTCAGTCCGGGTTACACCGAATCATTGGCGCAGGTGACCAAGGGGCTGGACCTGCCCTGGCTGCCGGGCGTGCAGACTGCTTCGGAGATCCTGCAAGCGCGAGAGGCAGGTTTGCGCCGGCTAAAGCTTTTTCCGGCTGGAGCAGGCGGGCTGACGCTACTCGACAATTTTGCCGGCCCCTTTCAGGACATGATGTTCTGTCCTACGGGTGGCATTCATGCAGGTAATCTGGGCGAATATCTGGCACGCCCCAATGTAGCCTGCTGTGGCGGCAGCTGGCTGGCTCCCCAGGCATTGCTGGATGCGCAGAACTGGGATGGCATTACCGCATTGGCACGCGAAGCAGTTGCCATTGCCGAGCGCCAGCGCTTTGTTGGCAAGTGAAAACTATGAAAGATGAAGCACAAACGAGCGATGTATGGGACTGGCCTGATCCTTTTACGGCGGACTTCATTGCGCAGCCAGAGCATATTGACGAGCTGAAACACGTGAATAACGCTGTTTATGTGCAGTGGATGGAAGACTGCGCCTGGCAACATTCCAGCGCGTTGGGGCTGGGTGTGGAAAGCTTTGTTGCACTCGATCGCAGCATGGCCGTTTTACGGCACGAAATTGACTACCTGGCCAGCGCTTATGAAGATGACCGGGTGCAAATGGGTACCTGGCTGGTAAAAACTGCCAGCCCGCTAAAAATGGACCGCCTGTTTCAGCTGATACGACCGGCTGATGGCGCAACCTTGCTGCGTGCCCGCACCACCTTTGTTTGTGTGGCAATGTCTTCCGGCAAACCGCGCCGTATGCCAGAAGAGTTCGTGAAAGGCTATGGTAGCGCCTGGCGCGAAATCATGGACGGCTGACCGATGGAAGTTGCTCTTGCCCCCATGGAGGGACTGGCCGATGCCATGTTGCGTGACCTTATTACCCGTCAGGGCGGTATGGACTGGTGCGTCAGCGAGTTCATCCGGGTATCTGACCGGCTGTTGCCAGCAGAGACTTTTTACAAGCTGGCTCCGGAGCTGAAAAACAGGGCGTGTACGCCAGCAGGTACGCCAATGCGGATCCAGTTGCTGGGGTCGGATCCAGTTTGTCTGGCGGAAAACGCAGCCCGGGCCGCCGAGCTGGGTGCCTCAGTGATAGACCTGAACTTCGGCTGTCCAGCGAAAACGGTCAACAACTCAAAAGGTGGTTCGATTTTGCTGAAAGAACCGGATCGCCTGTACCGGATTGCTGACTATGTGCGTCACGCCTTGCCAGCATCAGTTCCGGTAACTGCCAAGATGCGGCTGGGCTATGAGGACACCAGTCCGGCACTGGATTGCGCCCGGGCATTGGCTGCTGGCGGTGCCAGTCAATTGGTGGTCCACGCTCGTACCCGCGCTCAAGGCTACAAGCCACCAGCCCACTGGGAGTGGGTCGCCAGGGTGCAGGATGTGGTGGATGTGCCGGTGCTGGCCAATGGCGATATATGGTCACTGGAAGACTGGCAGAGGTGTCGCTCGGTCAGTGGTGTAGAGTCAGTGATGATCGGCCGCGGTCTGGTGTGCCGGCCAGACCTGGCGCGACAGATCAAGGCTTTTGTTGATCAAGAAAGCTATCAGCCACTGGGCTGGACTGAAGTTTGGCTGCTATTGCAGGAGTTTTGGCAGCGGGTGCGTGAAAAGGTGATGCCACGCTATGCGCCGGGCCGGCTCAAGCAGTGGTTATCGATGCTGATGCGCAACTATCCAGAGGCCGCTGCATTTTTTCAGCATATCAGGCGTGAAACCGGGTGTGAGAGGATTGACCGGCTGATGCACCAGCAGGCTTTCAGCGGACTCGAAAACCACAGCTGTTGACTTGCATTAATTGTTGCGAAAGCGGGCTTGCTTGTGAGGAGAGTGGTTGTTCAGGGCGCAGGACTCTTAGTACTACAAAGGGCACTGCTGTGTGGTTTGTGCACAAATGCAGGCTGTAGCCGCGGGCTTTAAAGGCTTTTTGGACATCGTCCTGTGCGATGAAGGGAAAGGGCGACATGCCGGGCGGGCTTCCTTGCTCCGGTATGGCAGGTTACGGGTTTAAATCGTACCAAACTGCTGGCTGATATTGATGCTTTGCGCGTTGCCGGTTTCGGCTGCACGGGACAAACGCTGCTTGGCAGCTGCAGGCAGGGGGCTGAGCCAGGTAATGACTGTGTGGCTGCAGCCCAGCTCCAGCACCTGGCAGGCCAGTTCCTGGCTGCTTTGCATGCCTTTTGGGTGCAGGATCAGGGTACGCTGCGGGTTCAGGCCAGCTTCGCGCAACCACTGCATGGTGAGTGGTTCGGGCGGGGACACCAGAGCCAGCCAGCGTTGTTCTTGCTGCTCGCTCAACAGTTTGAGCATGGGGGCCAACAAATGCAGGCAATGTTCGGCACGGCCGTTAAGAATCAGTTCGCTGCACCATGGGCTGGGTTCGGTTACAGGGGTTGGGTTGCTGGCCGGCTCGCCGGACAGGCTAAGTGCTGCCTGTTGATCAAACAGGCCTAACTGATCATGTGCTTGTATATTCATGGCAAGACTCCCTTATCTGCGGATTACGCCAACACCCAGGCCTTCAATCACCAGTTCCTGGTGCTTCAGGTCCACTTCAATGGGCTCGAATTCACTGTTTTCAGGCAGTAACCAGACTTTGCTGCCCTTGCGCTGGTAGCGCTTGACCGTAACTTCGTCGTCCAGACGTGCCACCACCAGCTGGCCATTGCGGGCTTCACGGGTGATATGCACGGCCAGCAGGTCCCCGTCCAGAATGCCGGCGTCCTTCATGCTCATGCCGCGCACCTGCAGCAGGTAGTCGGCTCGTGGCTTGAAAAAATCGGGGTTGACCGGACAGGTGTTGTCTATGTGCTGCTGGGCCAGAATGGGGCTTCCAGCTGCTACGCGGCCGATGATTGGCAGTTCGTTATCTGCAATTTCAGGCGGTTCGTCCTCAACGGCTTCTACCAGACGAATGCCACGCGAGGCGCCGGAAATCATTTCAATGGCGCCTTTGCGGGCCAGCGCCTTCAGGTGGTCTTCGGCGGCATTGGGTGAACGAAAGCCCAGTGCCTGGGCAATTTCGATACGGGTGGGCGGATAGCCATGCTCGTCAATCCAGCCCTTCAGGAAGTCGAGGATTTCACCTTGCCGCTTGGTCAGTTTGCTCATCCGTAAATACCTGTTGTTTTATACAGTACACTGGTATTCTATACAGTGTTTTGGGATATGCAAGCACGACCTGTCGCGTACGCCGTGCGCGCAGGGTCAGAACAGTATGCAGAGTCAGGTGGCCTTGAGCAGAAAGTCGGCCAGTTCCTGGGCGCCAGCCAGCAGCAGGCCGTTGCCAAAAGTGTTTGCGTTGGGGCTGCTGCGTGGCAGCAGGATAGTCTGCACAGAGTGTTTACCCAGTGACAGGGGCAGACGCACGTAAGGAGTTTTGTGAGCCACCAAGTAGTGCATGAACACCGGGTCGGTCCAGGCAGCGATTGGCATGCCGAGGGTGTGGTAGTGCTTTTTTAGCTCTTTGATCGCAGCCGGGTGGGAGCTGATGCGATACAGGTGGGCCGGCAGGTTGATGGCTAGGCCGCGCCGTCGTGCATACACCAGGGCGGTAATCAGCTCGGCACTGTTTTGAGTATCAGCCCAGTACACCTTGTCGGCGTGCCAGGCGGTTGATAGCAAATCGATATTTTGGCTTTTGCCAATGGCTGCAGACAGGGTGCGGTTAAAGTCGCGGATACTGATAAGACGGATGTGGCGGCACTGGGGGGCTTGCGCCATCGCCTCCCAGCTGTCATACGCTAGCAGCGGGTCAAGTTGATGGTTCAGTCCAAACAGTCCGCGCATATCAAAAGAGCTGATTGTTTGCATATCAATGCTGACAATCTTGCTGAGGAAACGGTAGGCTTCGGCTTTGTCTTCTTGTACAGGTCCGTAGAGGGCGTTGGTTGGCAAATTGGCCAGTTGTTGCAGGTGCAGGCAGTGGCTCCAGTGTATGCTGGGCTCGGGTATCGAAATGCAGGGGAACTCCAGACGTAGCTTGCGCGCGACATCTTCCGCACTGAAAGCCGGCTGTGACGACTTGCGCTTGAAGAGGGAGTGGAACAAGTTGCTCAAACTGGAAGACTGACTCATTTTGATGTGGATCCGAGGCTCTTGGGTGCTGACCGAGCAGTCAGTAGAGGCATCTGAAGTAATAGGTATTGTGCACGTTTTGTGAAAAATAGGCCATGTTGAAATTACAGTTGGATATCAGCCTGCCGGCTGAAGAATTTTTGCGAGTGTATCAGGGAACCGCTAACCGTGTCCTGCTGCGCAGTCGCGAGGGGAAGTCGGTCAGCTTGCCTGCCGGACGTCTGCAGCCGTTCCTGACCCATGAGGGGGTTTATGGCAGTTTCGAGTTGAGTTTCGATGCGGATGGCAAGTTCATTTCGCTGCGGCGGTTGACGTAATCCGCTATACTCACGCTTTTT
>Ga0209075_1004150_pt1 | contig 11716 bp, 11 predicted proteins | sample Stecom2011_FD_187523 | JGI IMG/M metagenome (GOLD analysis project Ga0209075, IMG submission 187523) | Agricultural soil microbial communities from Utah to study Nitrogen management - Steer compost 2011 (SPAdes) (version 2) | ecosystem: Environmental > Terrestrial > Soil > Agricultural land...
CACTTCGCCTTTCAATAGTGGTGACAAAGCTTTCAATTCTTTAACCGAACCATCTTTGGCTACAAATTCAATCTTGAATTGCGCATCTTCTGATAAGGTGGTTGATTTTTCAGAACCGTAAAAGTCTCCGTCTTGCATGGTTGCAACTTTCGTTTTTGAATCGGCAGACCAAGCCCCCATTCTGTGTGGGTGCTTTTTGGCGTAATTTTTTACAGCGTTTGGCGCTCTTCTATCAGAGTTTCCTTCGCGTAATACTGGATTTACTGCTGAGCCCAAAATTTTGGCATAGCGAGCTTTGATATCTTTTTCTTCATCCGTATTTGCTTCTGACGAATAGTTAGGCACGGCATAACCTTGTGATTGCAACTCTTCTATCGCTTCATTTAACTGCGGAATAGATGCGGAAATATTAGGTAGTTTGATAATGTTTGTATCGGCATGTTTGGTCATTTCTCCCATTTCAGCCAAAGCGTCTTCTACTTTTTGTTCTGGTTTAAGAAATTCCGGGAAAGTGGCTAAAATTCTTCCTGCCAAAGAAATATCCTTTAACTCAATAGCAATATTAGCCGTTGAGGCATAAGCTTTTACAACTGGCAAAAAAGAATGTGTTGCCAACATTGGAGCTTCGTCCGTAAACGTGTAAATAATTTTTGATTTAGACATATTCAATATATATTATTATCGATAAAAGTTTGACAAATATAACAATTTTACAGGTGATTTCACTATTGTTTTATCAACAAAAAAAGGTTATCAAATCTGACAACCTTTTATTTAGAGCCTGTTTAAACTTATCTAATAATTTGTTTATGCTTCTTTTCGGTCATTACGGCGTTAAATTTTAAAACGATAGCCCAGCTATCCTTTGAAAATTTACCTTGTTCTACCTCAAAAATAACCTATAAACATTTTTACAATACAAATTTAAACAGGCTCTTAGATAATTTATTTTTCGAACAAATTAGCTTTTGCTTTGAACCACTTCTCCTTTAATTCTCACAATAGCTCTTCCGTTATTCACATTTGTTGCATTAGACTCAACAGTAATTGCTCTGTTTATTTTTCCGAGTCGCATGTTGTATTTTACTTGGATTTCTCCTTTTTCACCTGGCATAATTGGCTCTTCAGGTTTTTTTGGCACAGTACATCCGCAAGAAGAGTTTACTCTGGTAATCACCAATGGTTCGTCTCCGGTATTGGTAAAAACAAATGTACGCAATCCATCATCTTCACCTTTGACCACTACGCCGTAATCAATGGTATTTTTTTCTGCTTCAAATTCAATTTGAGCACCAGTTTGTGCAAAAGCAGCAATACTCACGAAAAACAAAACGAATACTCCTAAAAACTTTTTCATTTTTTTAAATAATATTTACAGTTAATAACTCAGTTTATAGACCGCTAATTTAGTCTTTTTATTGTTTAACTCTTGTTAAAATTAATCTTTTTTATATCATTCAATTTTTATGCCAAAGGTTTAATGCAAAAGAAAAATTAATTTTTATTAGCTTTGTGCCTTAAATTAAGATTAAAATATAAGTCTATGATGATTCCGGCACAGTTTGACGCTAAAAATGCGGAAAAAAAATGGTATGATTACTGGTTAGAAAACAATTATTTTCGTTCAACACCTGATAATCGCAAGGCATATACAATCGTAATACCGCCTCCCAATGTAACCGGTGTGTTGCACATGGGACACATGCTAAACAACACCATCCAAGACGTATTAATCAGAAAAGCCCGATTAAACGGATTCAACGCTTGCTGGGTGCCGGGTACCGATCACGCCTCCATCGCTACAGAAGCTAAGGTTGTGGCAAAATTAAAAGCCGATGGAATTGACAAATCAACCCTCACGCGAGAAACATTCTTGAAACATGCTTGGGAATGGACTGACAAATATGGCGGAACGATTCTTGAGCAACTGAAAAAACTTGGTGCATCGTGCGATTGGGATCGAACGAAGTTTACCATGGACGAAGATTTATCAGCGTCGGTAATCAAATGTTTTGTGGATTTGTACAACAAAGGACTTATTTACCGTGGATACAGAATGGTAAATTGGGATCCGGAAGCAAAAACTACGCTTTCTGACGAAGAAGTGGTGTACGAAGAGCAAGAAGGAAAACTGTATCACATTAATTATCAGATAGAAAACAGCGACGATTTTATCACTATCGCTACTACTCGACCGGAAACTATTTTGGGCGATACCGCAATTTGTATTCATCCAAATGATGATAGATACCTGCACCTGAAAGGCAAAAAAGCGATTGTTCCGATTGCTAACCGCGTTATTCCTATTATTTTTGACGAATATGTGGACATGGAATTTGGAACTGGCTGTCTAAAAGTTACGCCTGCACACGACACCAACGACTATGTATTGGGAGAAAAACACCAATTGGAAACCATAGATATTTTTAATGCCGATGCAACACTCAACAGAAACGGATTGCATTATCAAGGCAAAGACAGATTTGTTGTTCGGGAAGAAATCGCAAAAGAATTGGCACAAACCAACGCATTGATTAAAACCGAAACACACCTGAACAAAGTAGGCACTTCCGAAAGAACCAAAGCGGTTATTGAACCACGCTTGTCAGACCAATGGTTTCTGAAAATGGAAGATTTGGTTAAGCCAGCCTTAGATGCCGTTTTTAAAGAAAAATCAGTGCAATTGCATCCTTCTCGCTTTGAAAACACCTATAAACATTGGTTGGAAAACATCAAGGATTGGAATATTTCACGTCAATTGTGGTGGGGACATCAAATTCCGGCTTATTATTACGGAAGTGGAAAAGAAGATTTTGTCGTAGCCCAAACTATTGAAGAAGCTTTACAATTGGCACAACAAAAAACAGCTAACCCTGCTTTATCTATTGCTGATTTAAAACAAGAAGAAGATGCTTTAGACACTTGGTTCTCCGCTTGGTTGTGGCCAATGTCGGTTTTTGACGGCATCCGAAACCCTGATAATGAAGAGTTTAAATATTACTACCCTACGCAAGATTTGGTAACAGGTCCGGACATCATATTTTTCTGGGTGGCAAGGATGATTATGGCTGGTTATGAATATACCGACCAACAGCCGTTTTCTAATGTATATTTTACGGGAATTGTTAGAGACAAACAACGCCGAAAAATGTCAAAATCATTGGGTAATTCACCCGACCCGATAGAATTGATTGAAGAATTTGGTGCCGATGGCGTACGTTGCGGATTGCTATTATCTGCAGCTGCCGGAAACGATATTTTGTTCGACGAAGAAATGTGCCAACAAGGAAAGGCTTTCGGAAATAAGATTTGGAATGCATTTCGCTTAATCAAAGGTTGGGAAATCGATCCAAATATTGCACAGCCACAAAGCGCCAAAATTGCCATCGAATGGTACGAAGCTAAATTCCAAAATGTACTTACAGAAATTGAAGACCACTTTGGCAAATACCGCATTTCTGATGCATTAATGGCTATTTACAAATTGGTTTGGGACGACTTCTGCTCGTGGTTTCTCGAAATGATAAAACCTGGTTACCAACAGCCAATTGATGCGAAAACTTATGCTGCGGCTATCCGTTTTTTGGAAGATAATTTGAGAATCTTACATCCATTTATGCCATTTATTACCGAAGAAATTTGGCAATTAATCGGCGAACGAACGCCAGCAGAAGCGTTGATTGTATCTCAATGGCCTGAAAAAAAGACTTATGCCAATGAATTGATTAGCGATTTTGATTGGGCAGCAGATGTCATTTCTGGAATCAGAACTATTAGAAAAGAAAAAAATATTTCTTTCAAAGAAACCATTGATTTAAAAGTGCTGAACAAAGCTCATATTTCTGATCGTTTTGATGTGCTTATCCAAAAAATGGGCAATGTGGAGCAATTAGAATATGTTGATGATACGGTGAGTGGAGCTTTGGCTTTCCGCGTAAATGCCAATGAATATTTTGTTCCAATTGCTGGCAGCGTAAATGTAGAAGAGGAAATCAAAAAACTTGAGGACGAACTGAAATATTTACAAGGATTTTTGCGTGCTGTCCAAGGCAAGCTCTCTAACGAAAAATTTGTAAGTGGAGCACCGGAACAAGTGGTTGCCAACGAAAGAAAAAAAGAAGCAGATACTTTATCCAAAATTTCAACAATTCAGGAAAGTATCACAAATTTGAAATAACATAACATTAGGCATCTGTTTAAGCTTGTGCAAGTTAGAAAATAACTTAATCCTACAATTTTAAATAGATGCTAAAACAATTGTGACAAAAAACGTAACTTTGTCTTAAATTATCTAATCATGAAAAAATTAACCAGTATTTTATTTTTGGCACTTGCTTTAACGGCTTGTAATAATGAAAAAACGAACAACATTTCAGACGAAAACTCGGCAATAAATGACACCGAAGAAACAAGTTACGCTTCATTTGGCGACAATATTTCTGCAGACGGATATATCTCTATGAATGAAATGAGAAACCAATTTAACGACTTGGCTTTGGGCGATACGTTAGATGTTAAGTTTAAATCAAAAACCATCAAAGTATGTCAGAAAAAAGGTTGCTGGGTAACGGTTGATTTGGGTGAAAACCAAGAGAGTTTTATGCGTTTTAAAGGTTATGAATTCTTTGTTCCGATGAATGCTGAAGACCGTGAGATTATTGCCGAAGGTAAAGCATTTTTAGAAGAAATACCGGTAGATGAGCTAAAGCATTATGCCAAAGATGCTGGAAAACCACAAGAAGAAATTGACAAAATTTCCGAGCCCAAACGTACCCTTCGATTTGAAGCTGCTGGTGTTTTAATAGCTGAACAATAATGAGCAAATTAATCTATCTTTTGGGGATTAGTGTTTTGTTATTTTCTTGTCAAAACAAAGTGACAGAAGAGCAAGAGAAAACTGAGCCTAAAGAGCCTTTGGAGCTATACATTCCGTCGGAAATGGCGTTGCTAATGGAGCAAATGTACACGCACAATTTGCAGTTGAAACATCAAATTACAAATGATGGTGAACTTGGCGAATACCCGGAACAATTTGACAAAATCCATACAGCCGAATTCACCGATCCGTCTGATAACGATAGTTTTTTTCTGGAACAAGCACAAATTTATATCGAATACCAAAAAGATATTTACCAAAGTGATCACCCTGAAAAGGCTTTTAACCAAATGGTAGATGCTTGCATTCAATGTCACCAAGTAAAATGTGGCGGGCCAATTACCCGAATAAAGAAATTGTACATTTCTCGCTAAATGTTTGACCGAAAAATTATCAAAACCAAAGATGGTTCTCACTCAATTTTGGTTGAGCAAATGGGAGAAACGTATCATTCGGTTCACGGTGCCGTGGCTGAGGCCAAGCATGTATATATCCAAAACGGTATTGGGCATTGCCCTTCGGCAGATATAGCGGTTTTGGAATTAGGTTTTGGCACGGGTTTAAACACTTTACTCACCGCCCGTCATGCCATGTACAACAATCTTTTTGTAGATTATACAACTATCGAGGCGCATCCGTTGGCCGAAAGTGAATGGCAAGCATTAAATTACACAGATAGTACCGCAGACAAACTTCTATTTGAAAAAATCCATGCTTGTGAATGGGAAAAAACGGGGAAAATATCGGATAATTTCAGTTTGACCAAGCACAAAATGTTCTTTGAAGAAATGGATTTTTCTTCTCAATTTGACGTGATATACTTTGACGTTTTCGGTTATAATTATCAGCCACATTTGTGGAGTCGAGAGATTTTAAACAAATGCTTTCAAGCGCTTAAGCCCAACGGAATTTGGGTTACTTACGCCTGCAAGGGAGTGGTAAGCCGCGAGCTAAAAGCCCTGGGGTTTACAGTAAAAAAACTTGCTGGCCCTCCAGGTAAGCGAGAAATGACCCAAGCTGTTAAAATTTTATAAATCATATATTCCCACGCAATAAATATGAGTTACTTTCGTTATCTTTATGGCGGAACACATTAATCAAAAAGCGTGACATAATGAAAAACAAACTGCATTTCGTCCAGCAAGTACTGGAAACTGTGAGTTTTGACCCCAATTTGTTTGCGAAAGAACTCCAAAAAGCAAAAGCTCATTTGTTGCCCTACGAGTTAGAACAGCTTTACAAATGGGTTAATGAATTTATAAAAAATAAACCTGAGTTGAGTGAAGTAAACTTAGCTTTTTAGATGTATAACTAGGCCTGACACAAACCGTCGGGCCTTAATTATTATTGATTTGCCCAAGGGTGAAAATCTTCTAATACTTCTCGTAATTTTTTTCTATTTACGTGCATATACACCTCGGTTGTCGTAATGGATTCATGCCCAAGCATCATTTGGATTGCATAAAGATTGGCACCGTTTTCGAGCAAATGTGTAGCAAATGAATGGCGAAAGACATGTGGACTTACATTTTTGATAATTTCAGCTTTCTCAGCCAATTGTTTTGTAATGGTAAATATCATCGCACGAGTTAATTGTTTGCCTCGGCGGTTGAGAAAAACAATATCTTCAAAGCCTTTTTGAATATTTAATTGATTGCGCGAATGGTTTAAATAAATCTCTATATACTTAATTGTTAGATCGGCAATCGGGACAAATCTTTCTTTATTTCCCTTACCTACTACCCTGATAAAATTTTCTTCGAAAAACAAATCGGATATTCTCAAGCTAATTAATTCGCTAACACGCAGCCCACAGCCGTATAATGTTTCGATAATGGCTTTATTTCTTGTGCCTTCTTCCTTGGATAAATCTATACAGGCAATCATACTATCGATTTCTTTGGTGGATAAAACATCAGGAATCTTTCGCGTTTGTTTGGGCAATTCTATAAACTCTACCGGATTTTTATCGGTATATTTTTCCAACAACAAAAAGTCAAAAAAACTTCGTAATGCCGATACCGTTCGTGATTGCGTTGCAGGCGAGACATAATCAGACAAATGATATAGATAACTGCGGATATCGTCATCAGTGATGTCTTTCACAGACACGTCAGGTGAATTTTCGAAAAAAGCAGAAAACTTTTGGAGGTCTAATGCGTAGTTGGCACAAGTGTTTGCAGACAAACCTCTTTCTAATTTGAGATAGTCTGTGTAAATTTTACCATAGGATTGCCATATACTTTTTTGCATAAAAAAACCACCAGCTTAAGTGGTGGTTAATTTACAAAATTAATTGGTTTAATTAGAATTTGTACCCAACAGAAATTTGGATTACGCCGTTTTTAATAGCATCACCGTCGTTGTCTTTTTGAACATCAGATAAACCTAAGTTATATCTTGCACCACCAAAGAAACCGTTATCCAAATTGTAACTTGCACCTATTCCTAAGCCAAAGTCAATAGAGCTCATGTCGTCTTTAATATCCATAGATCCAGCATCTGCCTTATTCTCAGCTTTCATCAGGAAACCAACATAAGGTCCTGCTTCAACAGCCAAATTATCAATCACATAATATTTAGCCATGATTGGAATATTGATAAAATCAAGATTCGTTTTCACATCTCCTTCAGAAGCTTTTGCTCCTTGTGCAGAATATAACAACTCAGGCTGTAAAGCAAACTTATCTGTAAATAGAATCTCGGCGAAAGCACCTACATGGAAACCAATTTTCATGTCGGTATCAATATCTCCACCATTCAGATTAGCAATGTTAATACCTGCCTTAGGGCCAAATTTTACTTCTTGTGCGTTAGCAGACAATCCTAATGCTGCAACTGCGAATAAACTTAAAATAATTTTTTTCATACTGTTATATAATAGTTTAGTTAAAAATATTAAAATCTATAACCCAACGAAATTTGAATCACGGAGTTTTTCACCGGATCAAAATTTAGTTGTGAGTTGATATAATCAATTTCAGCCATGTGGATTTGGTATTCTTCCACTGGCATTTCTTGAGGTTTTTCCCAATGTACTAACGGACTCAAATGGTTGTCTTTTTTGTATATATCTTGCATGCCCAAATAATACCTAAAATTCAGGAACATACCGTTATTTAATTGGGCATTTATTCCGAAAACCACACCGTAATCAACGGTTTCGTAAAAGTCTTTGTGGTCTTTACTGCGGTAACCGGCTTCAAACAAGGCGTAATCTAAATTGTTTTGGGCTTCGCTCAACATATCTCTGTACACATTGGCTTTATGGATATCAAAACCTCCACTGGCATTCATTAAATACCCAACCTGTCCTCCGGCTTCGATGGCAAAATTATCTCCTAAATAATATTTGAAAGTAAGCGGAATGTATAAATAATCCAACTTTACATCTTCCAACTTCACCGAGCCAAAATCTTCTTGTGAAAAAGTTACTTGTTCGTACTCTTTTCCTTTGTATCCTTGTGCAGAATACATCAACTCGAGCTGAACCGCAAATTGCTTGTAATAGGATAATGGAAATTCGATACCTCCTGCGACATGAAACAATGGACGGATTTCTTGAGCTTGTCCTGAAACATTGGATAAATTGGCTCCAACCTTCACAGTGGTCGTTACGGGATTGGAATGATGTTTTTGTGCATTAACGCCCAAAGTCAGCATAAATACTGCCCCTACTGAAAGAATTAATTTCTTCATATGACTATAACTTATCATTTTTTTAACAATAATACGAAAAAAATTAGTATCTACATACTTTTGCTAAAAAAAAAGTAAAATTTATTATTTCCTATATTATGGAATAGGTTGGTTCAAATATACAAAAAACAATTATTCGGTCTACTTAGAGCCTGTTTAAATTTTTTATCTTGTAAATAATAATTCTCTGTACTTGGTTAATGTCCACATTTCGTTGTCCACAAGTAATTCGAGTTTATCAGCATGGTGTCGGATAACGTCAAAATAGGGTTTTACCTTATGACAATACGCCTCTGCCCGCTCTTGTACGCCTTCGATAAGATTGGCTGCCTTGCGCTCATCTGTCATCAAATGCACACTTTCGTTAATTACAGCAATGTGATTAGAGATTTTTCGGATGAGGATAATCGGTTCTTTGGCGATGTCTTCATATTCTTTTCCGAATATTTCTTTTAATCCTGTAACGTTTTCTATCAATTGATTTTGGTATTGAATAGCCGTAGGAATCACATGGTTTCTGGAAATATCACCCAATACTCGACCTTCAATCTGAATTTTTTTGATGTATTCTTCCAGCTCAATTTCGTATCTTGCTTCCACCTCCGTTGGATTCATCACTCCTAATGAATCAAACAACTCAATGGATTTTGGAGAAATTTTAGCCTTCAGTGCTTCTGGTGTATTTTTGTTATTAGACAAACCTCTTTTTACAGCTTCGTTTTCCCATTCGTCACTGTAACCGTCGCCTTCAAAAAGGATGTGTTTGGTCTCCTTTATATATTCACGCAAAACATTAAAAATCGCATCGTCTTTTTTCAGTCCTTTGCCATTTATCAATTCGTCCACTTGTTTTTTGAATGCCATCAGTTGCTGCGCCACCATCGAATTTAAGGTTGTCATCGGGTTGGCACAGTTTGCGGTGGAACCTACTGCTCTAAACTCGAATTTGTTTCCTGTAAATGCAAATGGCGATGTCCTGTTTCGGTCGGTATTATCCAATAAAACATCTGGAATTTTACCCACTACATTCAGTTTTAAATCAGTTTTTTCTTGAGGAGACAGTTTTCCTTTTTTAACATTTTCCAACTCTTCCAAAATTTTGGTCAATTGGTAACCGATAAAAATAGACACTACCGCAGGCGGAGCTTCATTGGCACCCAATCTGTGGTCATTTGATGCTGAAGCCACCGATGCCCTAAGCAATTCTTCGTGTTCAGCAACGGCTTTGATTGTATTGATAAAAAAGGTTAAAAACTGCAGATTGCTCATCGGTGTTTTGCCTGGTGACAATAAATTCACGCCGGTATCTGTTGCCAAAGACCAGTTGTTGTGCTTACCAGAACCATTTACTCCTTTGAATGGCTTTTCGTGAAAAAGCACTTTCAAATCGTGGCGTTCGGCAATCTTTTGCATTACATCCATCAATAATGAATTGTGGTCAACGGCTAAATTGGTTTCCTCGAAAATAGGCGCCAACTCAAACTGATTGGGTGCTACCTCATTATGCCTTGTTTTGATCGGAATACCCAATAACATACATTCATACTCCAAATCCCTCATATAACTCATCACACGCGAAGGAATAGAACCAAAATAATGATCTTCCAATTGCTGTCCTTTTGCGGACACATGCCCCATTAATGTTCGGCCAGTTTGTGTAATATCAGGTCTGGAATTAGCCAAAGCACTGTCAATCAAGAAAAATTCTTGCTCCCAGCCTAAGGTTGGCGTAACTTTCTTTACATTTCTATCGAAATATTTGGCTACAGCCGTTGCCGCTTGATCGATGACCGATAAAGCTCTGAGCAGCGGCGCTTTATTGTCCAAAGCTTCACCCGTATAGGAAACAAAAACTGTGGGAATACACAAGGCTGTTCCGAAAATAAACGCCGGCGAAGTAGGATCCCAAGCTGTGTAACCTCGGGCTTCAAAAGTATTGCGAATGCCACCACTCGGAAATGATGAAGCATCAGGCTCTTGTTGCACCAATTGGCTACCATTAAATTTTTCTAAAGGATCTTTGCCATCAAATGAAACTTCAAAAAAAGCATCGTGTTTCTCTGCTGTTGTCCCAGTGAGCGGTTGGAACCAGTGTGTGTAGTGCGTCACGCCTTTTGACATGGCCCAATCACGCATACCTTGCGCAACGTTATCCGCGAGTTTTCGGTCAATCTTTTTGCCTAAATCCATTGCGTCTTTGACAGCTTTATATGCCTCGGGCGTCAAATACTGCCGCATCGATTTATCGTTAAAGACATTGGATCCGAATATTTCAGATTTTTTTGCCGTGTGGTTAATAGCAACTGGTTTTCTGCTGCCTGCTAATTTTAATGCTTCAAATCTTATTGATGACATATATCTAATGTTTTATAGGGCAAAATTACGTTTTTTTGGTTTTTTATCAGCATAGCCCCTAAAAAAAATAGTGTTAAATTTTAAAAAACTGCTTTATCACGGCACCACCCCCTATTAATACAGACAAATTTAAAATATTTTGACTTTCATATACAAAAAAAACCAATCTCGAAAGATTGGCTTTTTCACCTTAATATATATGAAGTAATTAATTCAGTTTTTTCACATGTCGTTCACTCAATCCAAAGTGCTTCATCGTTGCTTCATAGTCAGAGAAATCAACTTGTGGTGATTGGTTGTTTGCAGATGAAACAGAATATGTCACATTTCCTGGAACAACTACTGCTCTAAAAATTTGGTCAAGGAAGTAGTCTTGGTAAATGTTTCCTGGGATAGATGAAAAATTAAAATCTAACATCAATCTGAAATCATAACGGGTAAAATCATAACTGTACTCTACAAACCCTCCGTTATTAAAGTACTCTGTTTGCGGTACTAACCTCCAAACATCTGCCCCTGTGCTGTCCACTTCCCACAAAATATACATTAACACCATATCTCCATCATAGCTCGGCTGGCTGAATGTGAAATTTTGACTATAATTGTTAGATGATGTAAAATTTGCCGTCACTTCGAATACTTCTGCCGTAAAAATATGTTGCTCTACGACTTCGTCATTTACTGTACAGCTTTGGAATAATCCAGCGCTTAGTAGTAATCCTCCTATTATTGTAATTGCTTTTTTCATGATGTTATGTTTTTTATAATTAATAGCTCTTGTTTAAT
>Ga0209075_1004151_pt1 | contig 11714 bp, 8 predicted proteins | sample Stecom2011_FD_187523 | JGI IMG/M metagenome (GOLD analysis project Ga0209075, IMG submission 187523) | Agricultural soil microbial communities from Utah to study Nitrogen management - Steer compost 2011 (SPAdes) (version 2) | ecosystem: Environmental > Terrestrial > Soil > Agricultural land...
AAACCTGGTCTATTCAGTTACTCTTATCGATCGCAAAATTAACGATTTTGAATGTGATCTCGCAGAGGATTTTTTCAAGGCATTTTCAGATAATTCCAGATCAACTTTACATATCGACCTGATTCGCGGCCGCAACAGTCATCATTCCCTTGAAGCGATTTTTAAGGCATTTGGAAAAGCTCTTTGTAATGCATGTTCCTTGAACAGTCGTGCAATTCATGATTTACCTTCAACTAAAGGGTTAATTTAATCAAAAATATTATAACTGGTGCTGCGTATTAAAATGTCACGTGATCTGTTGATCATTTATTGTGAACGAAATTCAAAGTTATCCCGAAATCCGGTTTTTTCCTTAGAACCCGCTAAATGAAGGGTTTTCATTTCTTTACAGAAATATTTTGGACAAAAGTGATTCAATTTATAATCTGGTTATCGGCAAATTAATCGGGATAACAAATGCATTAGAGCATAAAACAGTATTTAATTTATTGTCATGAATTAAATTTTCGGTGGAAAAACATCTCTCCGTATTGTAGATTTAATAGTACTCTAGTAAATTGTTATGGTTACAATACGAATTTATTCGTAAAAAAGGAGGAACAATGCTTCCTGGAAAACTCCTTATTATCGGAGTCATAAGTATGATGGTAATGGTGGGATGCGCTAAAAAGGATTCTCAAAAAGACATAGAGTTTTCTCAACAATCTGATACTCCATCTTTATCGGAAACTGAAGACATTTTTGATGAATTTTACAAAAGTGATACTTCAACTGAAATTACTTCTTCAGAATTAAACTCAGAAGAAACTTTTTCCACTTCAGACGGTATATCAGTACCAAAACAAACGGAAAATTATATCCCAGAATTCTCCGAAAGCGGAAGATATGTTGTTCAGGTCTCAACTGTCGGCCCACACTCAATAGCTGATGAGCTTACTGCTAAACTCAATACCAGGGGATATCCGGCATATATTGCCGAAGTATTGAATCCGACACCAGAACTTTTTGGTACATATTACAGAATACGAATAGGTGGTTTTCATACAGTTTCGGCAGCAAGAGATTTCGGAGAAAACGTCCTTAGAACAGAAGGTTATGATTACTGGGTTGATAATAAATCTAATGACAATGTAGGTATTGATGGATATGGGCTTGGAAGTAATGATTCATACAGCTCAGATTCATACAGCTCAGATTCATACAGCTCAGATTCATACAGCTCAGATTCATACAGCTCAGACTCATACAGTGAACCTCCGGTAACTACAGAACCTCCGGTATCTACAGAACCCCCGGTAACTACAGAACCTCCGGTAACTGAAACACAATCGATTGAAACATTGCCCGAAAGCACAGAACCATTACCAGAGCCCGAAACGGAAACAACCGGTTCATCAGACAATTCTGATTTTGATTCAAATTTTGACTCCAGTCTTGATTCAGACTGGGATGATGATGAATGGTAATTTGATCAAAAAAATAAATCATGAAATTTCACAAATTCCGGGTTTTGCGATTAGCAAAACCCTTCTTTTTTAGTTATGAATACAACTATCGCAATTATTAATCTTGGGTGCAGTAAAAACCAGGTGGACGGAGAGCGGATATTACACCTTTTCACCGGATCGGGATACGTGCATACCGAAAATTTGGATAAAGCAGATATAATTATAATCAATACCTGCGCATTTATTCGAGAGGCAAAAGAGGAAGCTATAGAGTCTATCCTTGAGGCTGCCACTTATAAAAAGACAGGAAAGTGTTCCAGACTGATTGTCAGTGGATGTTTTTCTGAACGTTATCGCAATGAAGTCAGGGACAAGTTTCCTGAAGTAGACCTTTGGGTTGGTGTAAATGACTGGAATGACGTCTTTGAAAATCAGTTTGGTTCATTGAAACACTCTTCATTTGAAAGAGAATTATCCGAACCGGTCTCAACTCAGTATTTAAAAATTGCGGAAGGATGTTCTCATCGCTGTGCTTATTGTGTTATTCCTTCTATCAGAGGACCGTTCAGAAGCAGAAGCTTCTCATCAATTATTGAAGAAGCAAATTGGCTTTACGAGAAGGGAACCAGAGAGCTGATTCTTGTTGCACAAGACACTTCTTATTATGGAAAAGATATTTCTACCTCACTTTATGAGCTTATGGTCAGATTATTGGATAAAACCTGTTTCCCCTGGATCCGGATGATGTACCTTCATCCAAAATATGTAAGCGATGATCTTCTTCGTTTAATTGCATCCGAGGAAAGAATATGCCCCTATTTCGATGTACCTTTACAACATATATCAGATCCAATCTTGCTGGCCATGAGAAGGGTCCCTTTATCAGTGGATATTTATCGGCTGATTGAAAAAATCAGAACATTGGTTCCGGATTCATCAATCAGGAGCTCTTTTATCATCGGTTTTCCTGGAGAAACTGAGCACCACTTCAAGGAGCTTCAACAATTCATTGAATTTGCCCGATTTGATAAATTGGGTGTTTTCCCTTTTTCTCCTGAAGAAGGGACGAAGGCATTCGATATGCGGCCACGACCAAGAGATGCTACTGTTACGCGCCGCTGTAATGATCTGCTAATGCAGCAACGTGAAATCAGTCGTGAAATACTTGCTTCAAAAATCGGTCAAAAACTACCGGTAATTATAGACAGAGTTTCAGATAATTTTGATTTTAATTATGATGGCAGATCGAGATATGATGCCCCCGAAGTAGACGGGAAAGTAATGATTGGAAACGGGAATATAGAACCGGGAACTATATGTAATGTCTCTATTGTTGGGGCAGACGATTATGACCTTTACGGAGAAATAGCAGACCAGATTTAAGCAGAATATAAGGGCAGATGAATGACAAAGATTAATATTAACAGATTTAAGTATTTGCAACGGTATTGATTTTTGCTTTGAAAAAAATTATTTTCCCGCTGTTTGATCCTGTTTCAAACATATTAATAAAACATGCAAGGGATTTTCAAGGAGATTTATTATGCCTACATATGAATATAAATGCAATAAATGTGGCTATATCTTTGAAGAATTTCAGAGTATCAGTTCTGAACCTTTAAAAAAATGTAGAAAAGAAGGCTGTGATGGTGATGTGGAACGTTTGTTTTCACCCGGAGCCGGATTTCTCTTCAAAGGAAGCGGGTTTTACATCACTGATTACCGGTCTGATTCTTACAAAAAAGCTGCATCAGCAGACAAGAGTTCACCCTCATCTTCCTCTGGCAGTTCATCATCAAAAGACTCTTCAGGATCTTCCGGTGGTTCTTCAAAAAGTTCATCTTCTTCCAGTTCTGGTACATCATCAAAATAATTAAATCGAATCCGGCCGGAGTCTGAAATATGTTTATTGATGAAGCTGTTATTTACGTTAAAGCCGGTGATGGCGGCAATGGATGCCATTCTTATGAACGTCTGAAATATAAGCCTAAAGGGAGACCTGACGGTGGAAGCGGCGGCAGAGGCGGTAGCATTTACCTGACAGGATCTCCCCAGGTACACACTCTTGGAGATGTTGCATATAAACAAAGATATGTTGCACAGAGAGGGGCTCATGGAAAAGGTAAAAATCAGACTGGTCGAGGTGGTGAAGATATTTTTATTCCCGTTCCTCTTGGTACAATTGTTTATGATGACAGCAGCAAAAATATTCTGTTTGACTGTTTAAACCCTGAAAAACCACAACTGGTTGCAAAAGGTGGAAGAGGTGGAAGAGGTAATGCAGCCCTTGTAACAAAATACAATCCAAACCCGGACCGTTCGGAATTCGGCAAACCTGGAGAGGAAAAACCACTTCGCCTTGTGTTAAAGGTGCTGGCAGATGTCGGCCTTGTAGGACGCCCTAATGCCGGAAAATCAACATTTCTATCAAGAATCTCTCGCGCGCGCCCCAAAATTGCAGACTATCCGTTTACAACGACTCAACCTAATCTGGGAATAGTACAGATACCTGGAAATTATGATTCTTTTGTAGTTGCGGATATTCCGGGACTGATAGAAAATTGTCATGAAGGAAAAGGTCTGGGTATCCGGTTTCTTCGTCACATAGAGCGGACAAAGATTCTGGCAATCCTTGTAGATGCATCATCGGATAATCCACAGGCAGATGCAGACATACTGGTTAGTGAGTTAAATCATTACAGTAAAAGCCTCAGTCAAAAACCAAAATGTTTTATTTTAACCAAAACAGACACAGTTCCAAAAGATCAAAAAGTTCATATACCCAAGGGGTGGCTGTCGATGTCTTCTGTAACCGGAGAGAATATTGATAAAGTCTTGTGGACATTTAAAAGTATGGTTGATAAAAGCAGAGAAGAGAATCCGGATCTGTGCTAATCATTAAATGACCCGATCCAACTGATTCCTTAACAATTGTCTTTTTCGCAAACTCACATAAACAACATTGGACTCATCCAGACAATTTAAATATTGAAATTTGTACCTAACCTGGAATTTATGCGTTTGAAATCCGGCATTCTTACAAAAAAAGTTGTTATTTTAGCAATAGTTACGATGTTATAATAAACTATACAGTATGTTTTTGTCACTAAATGGTAGACTTGTTTTTGTTAAGGAGAATAAATATGACAAGATTACGTACCCTGACCACTGCTTTGTTATTAATAATAATCCAGACAAATTTCATTACACATGCATCAGTCAGACCATCACAGCCTACCCATTATTTTTATTGTCCCACGGCGTATGTTAACCCGCCTTTTCATTTTGTAGGCAGTCTTCATGAGATCTCCTACAGTCTTCCGCCTGCACTTCAGTTTCACATGTCTTTACTGGATAATGTTGGAAGAATAAATTTTGGAGCCAGGTACGGTTTTAAAGATAACCTTTCTGTTGGTGCTGGTATGGCATGGTCGTTTGTAGATTATACCTGGGATGGCGGACATGGAATCAGAAGATGGTACAATCCCCGGCTTGGTTTGTTTTTAAGTTATGGGTTCACTCGTACAGAAAATTTTGAGGCCAACATAACTCCCCATGCTCAAATCGGAGATCATATTTCTATTGGAGCCGACTTTGCTCTTATGGGTACGCCCTCGGTATACTGGTCAATAATATTTGAAGCCGGATTTTCATTTGATATTAATGAAGGCAATCCATACATTAATTTTGATGGCGGTTTCAGAATACACCCACCAAAGATTCCTTTTCTCAATTTTGATTTTGGAATTGATCTTGTAGAAACCAGCCTGAGCCATTATCGCCCAGGCGTTGCAGCGTTCTTTGACGTTGTTTTTACAATGATTACAAACTGATTGTTGATTTACAGCATACTCCATTTTCAAGCCAACCGATTATCTCTTGCTCCCGATCATTTCCACCAGTTTATCACAAAGATATGATAGACTGGTTAATTTTTATTCATCCCCCCCTGCATGTCACCATAGTATTCAATTTAACCATTCACTGCGATCGGTTTTTCGGGTACATATTTTGCGTAAAAATCAATTCTGAAACATGCTTTTCGTCATTATCTGCACTTAAAAATTAATATGACAGGCATAATTTTAACGACGTTTCTTATTGTTATATTTTTTGCAACCGGATACCTTATTGTCCTTGATTCTGTTGTCCGGGCAAGAATTATAATGGATGAAGCTTTAGTGAAGGTTGCAGAGAGATTGTCCGAGCGGCTTAATATTATCAGGCAAATGGTTTTACGAACAGATGAACCGCTTTTGCAGGAAAAACTAAATTACATTGTTCAAATATCCTCAAAATGCGAATCAATATATAAAATGCTGGAAAACGGTAATTATTCCAATTACACACTTAAAGAACTTTCAGATACCGGGAATTGTTTAAGCAAGGCACTTTCGGGATGTTTAGCTTATCCGATCCCAGCTTCAGATAACAGCAAACTTGAATTTTTTCTCACGCTTAAAAATGAAATTTCATTAATTGATAAAGAAATTCAATCCAGTATCTTTTATCTGAACAAAACAATTAATGAGTACAATCATTTAATCACTACTTTTCCCGGATTTTTGGCAGCTCTGATAAAACGTTTCAAACCAATTGATACATTGCACCTGGATATCAACAATTTCATCACATGCCCCCTACCTTCTTCACCTTCTCTTGTTGATCAGGCAGGGTAAGCACGTCTCAGATTAACAGCAGGAGTAAGCACTTGTATTTCAGTTCAATTTTTTTCGGGTTTCCTGAATTTGCTTTTAACTGTCACCCTTACAGAAGTACACACTGTAACGATTGCAAAAAGATAAATAATCCAGTCTCCCCATTTTGAATAAAATGTATTGGGTGATTTAAGCAGACAGGTACTTGTAAGCACGGTTCGTTCATATAGTCCGGTTTTTTCTATCACTCTTCCAAAATGATCCACGTGCATGCTTATTCCGGAGTTCGCACATCTGACCATCTGTACACCATTTTCAATACTTCGTAAACGTGACATGGTTGCGTGCTGAAAAGGTCCGCTCGACTTTCCGAACCATCCATCATTGGTAATATTCACTATCAGATTAGCACCGTTTTTTAGCCTTTTCTGCACAAAACCCGGATAAATGATCTCGTAACAGATAAAAGGAGCGGCTTTCATTTTATCAATAGAGTATACAGTGTAATCTGTTCCTCTCTGAAAATCAGCTTCACCGAGATTGACCCTGGATAAGAGGGGAAACAACCCTTCAAAAGGAATCGCTTCACTGAACGGAACCAGTTTTATTTTGAAATATGACTCAAGAAAACTTTCATTCGGTTTTACAAGAAAAGCAGTGTTATACACATGGTAATCGTAATATGATTCATCAGGAGCCTTGTTCCATTGAAGAGAACCGAATACAAACGGAATACCTGTTGAGGAGGTCCACGAAAGAACTCTGTTTCGCAATGAAGGTTGTTTGTCAATATAACAGAGCAAGGCACTTTCAGGGCCTATCATCAGATCGGGAGATTTTCTGGATGCCTGATAAAACAGGTTTTCTGTAATATTGAAAGCAGAATCCAGAGAATTTTTACCCCAGCTTAACTGATCAAGGTTACTCTGCAACAGTGAAACAGTTGCTGTATCGGAGTCTAGAGGTTCTTTTTTCATACGAGATCCGCCCCACACGCTGATTAATATCAAAACCAGTGCAAAAACGGCTATATGAATTGTTTTCTGAAACCGGTTATTGCCTTCATAATAGCAGATCCCCAGTTCCCAGAACAACATATTCCCGAGCAGAATAAGAAATGTAAGCCCCCACACCCCTGTAACCGATGCTATCTGTGCCAATGGCAACAATGGAGTAAGGGAATAACCTAAAAAACCCCAGGGAAAAGAGATATCACCCAGAGATCTTCCGTAATCAATCAGTACCCAGACCATTGGATAAAAAAGGATATAAAAACGGGGCAATTTTTTATAAATAACCCTGAACAGCAATCCTGCAATAAGATAAAAAATACCCACAACTGCACAGATAAGCACCAGCCCAATCAATATAAGGTGCCACAAACCTTCAGCTTTATCGAATGCGATCCAGTAATACTGACTTAGTGAGGCAGCGAAGGAAAAAAGGTATGTATGAAAAGCTGCTCGTCTGAAAGATTTTTGTGAAGCAAATCCAAGCAGAGGTATTAGAACAACAAAGTTTAAAAAAGGGAATAGTGAAAACAGTGGGTGAAATTCATGGTTAAAAGGTGGTAAACACAAAGAAAAGAGTATACCACAGACAAGAGGCAGCCACCACCTGTTTTTTGAGTTATAAAATTGAACGGTTTTTCTTATAATTATTTGCAACATCTGAACCCGGCATAAAAATACTTCCTGCCAGTCTCTAACTCTATCCTTGAATTACATCTGCTCCCATCTTTTCCATTTTGCCAGGAACCGCCATATACATAAGGATTACCACTTGCAGTTTCAGTCCATTCTGCAACATTTCCACTCATATCATAAACATTGGCAGAACCTACACACTGTATAAAATGTCCGGAAGTACTTAAGCTGTTTTTAATTATTGGATTACCCATTGTGTTACAGTTTTCAGCTTTGTATTTCGCTCCGTAAGGGTAATTATTTTTCTCTTTTTCACTTTTGCATGCCATTTCCCACTCTGCTGGTATACACAACCGTTTGCCTTTATCCAGACAAGCTTTTCGAGCTTCCTCGTAGGTAACATTAACCATAGGCTGCTCACCCTTTTTATTTGGCCATTCATATTTATCTATACAAAATTTCCCGTTTTTTATTGTTGCCATGTTATCCGGGCAGATTATTATCCGAATTGAGTCGGATGATTTCGCGCTGTCCGAATCTATTACAGTCAGAACCGCTATTGAATATTTTTCAAAGGCATGCTTTGTAACACCGTTTTCTTCACTACTCCAATCCACTTTCCCGTCACTGTCAAAATCCCATTCATAACGAACTATGTTACTGTCTTTATCTTCACCCAGACCGTTTAATTTAACATTTTTTCCTGCTCTGGATAGTATATCTTCACCGGCATTAGCTGTCGGTTTCGAATTTGAAACCATAACAACAGCACTGTCGCTTACAATTTCGCCATTATCAGTTTCAGCAACAAGCCATATAACATGTTCACCGGATCTTAAGAAAACATATTCTGTCTTTGTAGTGCTGTCGGAGAACCAGTCAGCCTTACCATCCCTGTCAAAATCCCATTTATATGAAACTATCCGATTATTTGGATCAACAACTTTTCCTTCAACAGTTAATACTTTATTGATACGAACCTTATAGGGGCCTTTGGCGTCAAGATGAATCTCACCTTTAGTAATAATGATTTCTTTTTGATTCTGGCTTTTGAGGCCATTTTTATCAACGGCACTGCAAATAACGATATGTTTGCCGGCTTTGTCAAAAACATGCATTACACTGTTGCGGGTTGTTTTTGCAAACACAGAATCGTCTTTAAGACTCCATTCATATTGTTTTACCGGAACCCCGGATACATCATCAGTATTGCATGTAAAATGAACAGTATCCCCCAAATTTGCCGAATCAGGGGCTGATATCGATTTTATATAAAAGCCATGGTTTACGAGTACCTCTTTGGTCACGGTATCCGACATACCGAAGCTGTCTGTAACTATCAATCTTACAGGATAAGAACCGGGATTTTCCCAACTGAACGTTAATTTTTTATCGGCACTCATACTTTCCTTCTGTAACAGTTTCCACTCCCCGTCAATATATGTATCAACCTGCATGATCAATGTGTGTAAAGAATCATGCGTATCAGAACTACCGGTTGCATCAAGAACGAACTCTGTATCAACGGTTCCGGTTTCGGGAATTATTTTGAGATTTGCTTCCGGCGGTGTATTTACAAATATTTTTCGGGATCCGGAAAATATATTGTCATTATCAGGGTTCTTGATTTCGACACTGATTTTGTGGTATCCCTCTTCAGAAAATGAGAAGGAGTTTATCCTCCGACTTTTTCCAAACTCCTGAGATTGTGGAAAATCAAAACGACCATCATCATCAAGATCAAATCTATAAAGAAATTTCTGAGCATCAATGTTTGTACCGACTACCGATGCCACAATATCAAATTTTTGGTTTTCGGATACTACCGACGGAACATTTATTATAGCCTGCGGAGTTGAATACACTTTAAGTGTGTACTCAAAATCACTTGACCGGGATTCTGAATCTGTCGCACGAATAGCTATATTCATACTGCAGGGTTTTGATGATTTAAAGCGGATAATACCGCAAAGAGAATCTATACTGTATCCATCAGGGCCGTTAACCAATTGATAAGTAATGGATTTATCACTGTTGTGCCCGACTGCTGCTACAGTATCTTCAAAGAAATCACCGGCAGTAATCTCCTCTTTTGGAAGTTTGATCCATCTAGGCGGAACTCTTTTTTGAACTTTTTGTGCTTCACAATTTCCCAAAATCATTGCTTCAGTTATTGCGGTTTTACCTACCCAGCTTTTTAAATTCGCTATTTGCTGTTCAGTCACTGATGCAGGGTCTTTAACAATATTATTGTGAATTAAAACATAGTGACACTGTGGTATTAAATAATCATTATTTTGAAAGTTTTTGAATTTGACGTTCCCATAAAGAGGAGTAACCATTAATGTTTCCGTTTTCTGATCATATTTAACAAACACCTCTGAAGATAACACTGTTAATAAACCAGAAGGAGTATTGAGGGTCAAATGAATAGTGTCACTTTTATAATTCAGGTATAACTCACCATCATGCAAAGCAAAACCCGGGAAATCGGAATGTGATGGATTTGTTTCAATACCAAGACAGGACATACTGTTTAAATACAGTTCCCCATCTCTTACATGGAGTTTCGTTTTTGAATACTTCTGAGTTTTAAGAGTATCGAATATATTGAGACTTTGCCCTTCAGAGAGAGCTTTCGTATTACCTTTTCTGATCAATTCAACGAAACCAACAACGATAGATACTGAAGGCAAAGGTTTTGAGAAATTGCTGCAACTTGTAAAAAATAATGATAATACAAAAATCCCGATGATTACATTTTTTATTAAATGATTCAAGCTGAATACTCCTCAGGTTTACTTGTGATTCCATTTACATCTATACTCAAACAACATTTTTCAGGTTTTGCTGTTAAAATATATTCCAGTTAGATTAGTAATATTACTGCTTTCATAATAAAAATCCGTAAACACATCATAAGATTGTATAACCTGAAAAGAAGCAAGTCAAGCGAAATGGCAATTCAGAATTTTTGTTTTGTTGAAGAAAAAGGCAACCTGAATGGTAAGATTTGTGTAAAAATAATTAACTTTTAAAATAAATTCTATTCAGATATCCACACTAAACTTATACTTTGAATTATTATTGTATGACTGCCAATGCTGAAAAATCGCAGAGAACACATAACAATTTTATCCAAGTCCCCCCCCCCCTAAAAAAGGGATAACATTTATTAAACATATTAAACGTTTGATTTGATCCAAATAGTATATTTTTTGCACAAAACATGAGGGCTTTCATCTTGAACTGAATATTATCATTCATAAAATATTATAAATATAATTTTGTAATATTTTTTATTGATTTTTTAGGTAAAAGTGTCATTATCTATGAATAATATTTCTAAAGTAATAATTTTTTGTTTTTCCATTGTATTTCAAATCTTTTCCCAGGAAATAATATTAAACGAAATAATGTCTTCAAACACCAGAATTATATCTGATGAAGACGGTGAATTTTGTGACTGGATAGAGATTTACAATTATGGGGATACAGAAATAAGGCTGAAAGGTTATGGTTTATCTGATTCAAAAAAAGATCCTTTAAAATGGGTATTTCCCGATATCACAATATCACCCGGACAGTATATGATTATATGGGCATCAGGTAAAAACAGAAAAGATCCAACAGGTCCGTTACACACAAATTTCAAAATAGATGCTTCGGGTGAACAGATAACGCTTGCACTCCCTTTTGGAACAATAATCGATTATTTTCCCGAAAAATCTTTACACACCGACATTTCCTGCGGCAGAAAACCGAATGATAAGAAAAACTGGTATTTATTTCCTGAACCGACACCAGAAGAAAAAAATGAAACTAAAGCAAAAACCGATATTCTTGAACCACCTGTTTTTTCTATTGCTCCCGGTGTTTACGACAGTCCGATAATACTTCACCGCCCCCATTATGATGACAATGTAATAATTCGCTATACTCTGGATGGATCGGAACCTTCA
>Ga0209075_1004152_pt1 | contig 11714 bp, 9 predicted proteins | sample Stecom2011_FD_187523 | JGI IMG/M metagenome (GOLD analysis project Ga0209075, IMG submission 187523) | Agricultural soil microbial communities from Utah to study Nitrogen management - Steer compost 2011 (SPAdes) (version 2) | ecosystem: Environmental > Terrestrial > Soil > Agricultural land...
AGTGGCCCGAAGGGTCGAGGGGGCGCGGCCTGAAGGGCCGCAGGAGACACCAGGTTCAGGAAGACCTGTGCAGTGCGATGAGCACAGGTTGCTCTGGAGGCGCCCTCGGCAGGATTCGAACCTGCGACACCAGGTTTAGGAAACCTGTGCTCTATCCCCTGAGCTACGAGGGCGAGGATGCCCCTTAGGGTAGATGCCCTCCGGGTCGAATCACATCGGTCAGGCCGGGCGGTGGGCGGCGACGCCCGGTCGGCCCGTGTACTGCTCCCAGGCCCGCGCCATCCTCTCCACGCCCCGACGGATCGTCACGGGCGGGAGGACGAACGGGAGCCGCAGATGGCGATCGTGCTGGGAGTGGGGGTCGAAGAACGGCCCGGCCACCACGGCGAGACCGTTTCGCATCGCCACCTGGGCGAACTCGCTGGCGCTGCCCCAGGGGAGCGACGCCCAGATCGACAGACCCCCTTGCGGCGGCGCCCACTGCCACTCGGGGAGGAGGGCCTCCAGTGACGTGATCAGGGCGTCGAGCTGGGCTCCCAGCTGGCGGCGTCGGTCCACGAGCAGGGGTGCAGAGCCCTCCAGCAGCCGGGCCACCACCGCTTGTGTGGTGACCGGACTGGCCAGGTCGAAAACGGTCTTGTAGTGGGTGAGTCGCCGGATCAGGTCCGCCGGTCCGCGCACCCAGCCGATCCGGAGACCGCCCCAGTAGGGCTTGCTCGCGGAGCCGACGGTGAGGACACCGTCCAGGTGGGCGGCGATCGGCTTGGGGACTTCGACGCCGTCGAGCGGGAGCTCGACGAGCGACTCGTCTTCGATCACGAGCGTCGGATGATCCTGGAGCCTCCTGGCGAGACGCCTCCGTTCGAACTCATCCATCACGGTCCCCGTCGGGTTGTGGAACGACGGGATCAGATAGGTGAGGATCGGCTTGCGAGCCTCGATCGCCTGGAGCACGTCTTGGGCCAGGGTGCCGTTCGGGCCGACCGGGACGGTGCGGATCGCCGCACCTACGAGCCGGAAGGCATCGAGCGCCCCGGGGTATGTGGGGCTCTCCACGACCACGGGGTCGCCCGGCTGGATGTGCGCCGCCGCGATCAGCATGATCGCCTGCTGGCCGCCTGACGTGATCAGGACCTGGTCGGCCTCGGTGGGGACGCCCCTCCCTGTGAACCACTCGGCGACCTTCTCCCTGAGGGCCGGCAGGCCCGACGGGTGGTACCCGGGCCCGTCCACGACGTCTCCGGCTTCCCGGCTCGCGGACCGTATCGCGGCCTCCACCATCGGAGACGGCGAGAGCACGGAGGCGGTGAAGTCGATCACCGAGTCGTCGGCCGCACCGAGACGGGAGAAGAGAGGGTTGCGTCCCACCGTGTCGGCGGGGGTGACGATCCCTCCCGCCGGGTTGAAACCACGCACCGCCCGCACCCATGTGCCGCTCCCCGGGCTGGAGTCGAGATAGCCCCTGGTCTTGAGCAGGTCCATTGCCGCCACGACCGTGGTCCTCGACACCGTGAGCAGAGAGGCAATGGTCCGCTCAGCCGGCAACCGGGCCCCGGGACGGAGATCGCCCTGGTCGACGGAGCGGGCGATGGCGTCGGCGAGCTGGCGGTAGAGGGGCCCCCGGCCCGTCGACCAATCGCCGAGCATCTCCACCAGGTGCCAGGGGTTGACGCTTCTCCGACTCATCGCGAGCCCATGTCTACACGCCTCCCAGTGCCCAGCGCACACCTGCGGTGACGAGGACGGCCCCCGCCATCGCCATCCACAGGGGGCGCCTCCACGCCAGGAGACCGGCCGCGGCGAGCACGCCCGCCACCCGAGCGTCGAGCGTCACGGCCTGACCGCTCGTGGCCGTCTGCACCGCGATGAGGGCGGCGAGGACGGCGGCCGGGACCATGTCGGTGAATCGGCGGAGCCAGGCGGGCAACTCCCGGCCACCGAACACAACCGGGCCGAAGGACTTCATCGACGCGGTGGTCGCACCGACGAGGAGCACCAACCACCACTCCGGGCTCAAGAGCGCCTCCCGAGCAGCGAAGCGCCCAGGGCGAGCAATACGGGGACACCGGGCGGGGCGACCGGTGTCGTCGCCAGCGCGATCAGGGCAGCCGCCAGCGAGACCCTGCGCTCCCCGGGCTCCCGGAGGCGGGGTACCAGGAGCCCGAGGAACATCGCGGGGACGATGGCGTCGAGCCCGAACCGCTCCAGCGACCCGATGCCGGACCCGAAGTGTGCGCCGAGCGCGGTCCCCGTGACCCAGAGGGCGAGGAAGGACAGGGCGATCCGGTGCATCACCCCCTTGTCGAAGCCACCGCCTGGCTGCTGGGCGAGGATCCAGGACTCGTCGACGATCATCTGGGCCTCCCCGAAGCGCCGCCACCACGGGCCAACGAACCAGGGCGCCACTGCGATCCCCATGGGGAGGTAGCGGACGTTGAGCAGCGACGCCGCCGTGAGGGCGACCGGGATCCCGGCCCCGGCGCCGAAGAGCGTCACCGCCGCGAACTGGGCGCTCCCCGCGTAGGTCGTGGCCGACATCAGGGTCGCGGCGAGCACGCCGAGCCCGGCCTGGCTCGCCACCACGCCGAACGAGAGACCGAGGGCGAACGCGGGCACCGCGAGTGGCGCGAAGAGACGCAGCCAGCTGTCCCGGCCAACCGATGTGGTCATGACCCCGAGGATGCAACGACACCGCCGGGTCCGGACAGGGCCAATTCGGCGCCAAAGGCATCCTCCGGGTTTGCCGGTCTCCATGAACGGGCATCGCCCTTACGATGAGACTTCCGATCGAAACGAGACCAGTGATGTCTGCGAGCACCACCGGCATGATTCGATGGGATCACCTGATCGGGCTCACCGGGCCCCTTGGCCTGTTCGAGCACGCCCTCTACGACGTCCCCAGACCTGCCCACGGGTATGCCACCGACGACAACGGTCGCGCCCTCGTGGTCATCGCCCGGGCATCACCCGAGGGCGTCGACCCCACTCCCTATCTGCGCCACGTGGTGGAGGCCTTCGACGGCCACCGCTTCCGCCTGCGGCGCCGCATCGACGGCAGCTGGGTCCCCAAGGACTCCGACGACGCCACCGGTCGCGCCCTGTGGGGCCTCGGCGAGTGGATCGGCGCCGGCAGGGCCACGGCTGACCTGTTCCAGATCTTCGAGCAGGGCATCCGATTCCGCACCGACCATCCCAGGGCCATCGCCTACACCCTGCTCGGCGTCGTCGCCGCCGCCCGGCAGGGCGAGGTGGCGTGGGACCCCGCGGTCCTGCGGAAGCTTCCGCGGGCGCGGTCCGGCAGATGGGCCTGGCCGGCCCCCCGTCTCACGTACGCCAACGCCCGCATCCCCGAGGCCCTGATCAGGGCCGGTGCGCTGGCCGGTGACGATCGGGCCGTGGCCGACGGTCTCAGGCTGCTCGAATGGCTCGTCGGCGAGGAGACCGCCGACGACCACTTCAGCTTCACGCCGGTTGACGGGCGCGGCCCCGGCGACCCCAGGCCGGCGTTCGACCAGCAACCCATCGAGGCCTGGTCGATGGCCGACGCCTGTCACGCGGCGTGGAAGGTCGATGGCGGAGACCACTGGCGCGAGGCGATGGTGATGGCGGGCGAGTGGGTCCTCGGCCGCAACGACTCGGGTCTCTCCCTGTACGACGCCGCTACAGGCGCCGGATACGACGGGCTCGGCCCCGGCAGAGTGAACATGAACTGCGGGGCCGAGTCGACGCTGGCTGCCCTGGCCGCGATCTGGCGTCTGGAAGAGGACGGGTCGATCGAGCCGGGGGCCTTCAGGTCATTGCCGACATCACGTCGGCGAGCGGGGTGACCGAGAGGACGATCCCGCGATCGGCGACCCCGTAGGGGAGGACGAGGTGGTCGCCGAACACCATGCTGCCGCAGGAGTAGACCACATTGGGCACATAGCCCGCGTCGTCCCCCGCCACCGGCTCGACGAGCGGCTCACGGAGCCGGCCGATCACCTTCGACGGCTCATCCAGATCCAATAGGACCGCACCCAACGAGTAGCGCCGCATCGGCCCCACCCCGTGGGTGATCACGAGCCAGCCGTCCGGGGTCTCGATCGGGGAGCCGCAGTTTCCGATCTGGACCAGTTCCCACTCGTATTCGGGGCCGAACGCGAGCTCGGCGTTGGTCCAGGCATGAATGTCGTCGGAACGCATCACGTAGCAGTTGACGTGGTCGTGTCGGGAGAGGGCCACGAGGTCGCCGTTGATCCGGCGGGGGAAGATGGCGATGCCCTTGTGATAGGCGGCCGGCCCGGTGAGCGTCGAGATCCGGAACCGGTGGAAGTCCTCGGTCTCGATCAGCTGGGGGAGGATGCGGGTCCCGTCGAACGCGGTGTAGGTGCCGTAGTAGGTGACGGTCCCGTCGTCGTCGACGAAGCGCACGAATCGGGCGTCTTCGATGCCCTGGCTCTCCATCGGCGCCGATGGCGAGATCAGATGCTCCGAGATGGGCTTTGCCGGATCGAACTCGACCACGTAGTTCGAGGACGCAACCCAATGGACCCGGCTGACGGCGATGTCGAGATCGGCCCCGTCGATGTCGGCGTCCCGCGCCTCCTGGCATGCATGGTCGATGTCGGCGGGTGAGAAGGTCTCCGGCAGGTGCGAGACGATCCGCTCTGTCGCCGGGTCGAGATATCCCAGCTCCCGCAGCTTGCCGTGGAGATGACGCCGGGACGAACCCGGCGTCGAACGGGCGCCGTTGCTGGAATGAGGGCTGCGCTCGTCGAGCGTGACCGTCCCGTCACGATCGACCGTGCCGGTGAAGAAGGCGATAGACGAGATGTGACCCTCACCGATGGCACGGGCACTCATCACGAAGCCCTGGCTCCGGTCGTCGGCAGGCCCGTGGGCGACTATCGACGGATTGGTGAGGGCGGCCGCCTCATAGGCGTAGCCCTGCGTCAGGTATGCCCCGAGCAGGGCCGCCTCGTCTTCATCGAGGTCGTCCGGGATACGGTCGGTGGCGTCACGCGCCATCTCCAGATGCCGGGCCCAGGTGTCCTCCAACCCGTCGTAGTGACCTTCGTGTCGCTGCCTGAGTTGCGCGAGCGTCCGGAGACGCAGGTCTTCCGGCATGCCGAGCACGCGAGCGACGAGAAGGTCCAGCCGTCTGTCGTCTTCGGTCGGCCCGATGTTCGCCGGGATGAGTGGCCGCGCGATGAGCCTTGTCGGGTCGGGCTCGATCCGGTGGGACACGGCCATCACTGGGATTGTCGCCTCCTTCGCCGGCAACTCGGGGGATTGTCCGGCGCCGACCTCAGGCGGTCGCCCGGGCCAGCGCCAGATCCCTGATCAGCCTCGAGTACTGACGGCCCACGGTCCTCCACGAGATTCTCCGGGACAGATCGGTCGACGCCTCACATGCCCGTCGGTAGGCGGCGGGATCGTCGATGAGGCTTCGAATCCCCTCGGCCAGCGCCCGGGGATCATGGTCGACGACGACACCCGCACCCGTCCCGAGCATCTCCTCGGAGTACGGGAAGCGGGTCGCCACCACGGGCCGGCCGATGCCCACGGCCTCGGTGATCACACCGGACGACACCTGCTCGGTGTTGTCGTACGGCACGACCACGACGTCGGCGTCCCGGATGAGCCCGAACAGCTCGTCGTCGGACACGTACCTGTCGATGAATTCGATCCGATCGCTGAGGCCGAGGTCGCGCACCATCTGCTCCAGCCCGCGTCGATAGGAGTAGCCCGAGTGCCGGACCACGTTGGGGTGGGTGCGCCCGACGATCTGATAGGTGACCGGCGGGTCGGTGTCGCCGAGGAGGGCGACGGCCTCGATGGCGCGTTCCAGCCCCTTGCCGGGGCCGAGGAGACCCCAGGTGATCAGCTTGCGGTACGGCGGCTCACCGGGCGGCTGGGTCGACCAGTGGGCGCCGTGGGGGATGGTCTCGATCACCCGCTCGTCGATTCCGTAACGGTCGACCAGCATCTCGCGGGCCGACCGGCAGAGCACCACGGGCGTGGTCATCTCGGCCAGCTGGCGGGTGATCCGCAGCTGACGAGCGGTCGGCTCCGGGAGCACCGTGTGCAGGACGGTGATGGCGGGGACGTCGAGCGTCATCGCCAGCTCGACGACGGCTTCTCCGTCATCGGGCCCGAAGATCCCGAACTCGTGGCTGATGATGGCCAGGTCGAGCCGGTTGAGGTGACGGGCGGCCGCCCTGAGACCGACGGCGCTCGCCGGGTCGAACTCCATGGTGACCGGAGGACTGGCGGCCCCGTTCGGCGTATCGACGATGCGGGCGACGTGGACCTCGATGTCGGGGTCGGCATCCCGAATCGCCTCCAGGTGTGAGGCCGTGAAACGGGCGATTCCGCATCGGGTTGGTGGGTAGGTGGACACGATGCCGACGGTGGTCGGCGTCTTGAGATTGATCGTTGTGGTCGTCACTTTTTCCGTTCGAAGATGTATCCGCGTTACCCCTTTGCTTTGACTGTGGAAACTGTGACTTATACCAGCGTCTGGCGGACATTCGAGAAGGTCGTCGAGACCTCGTAATCAGAGTGTCCGACACCGTCGCGGACCCTCAGGTCACGGTCGCCGAGACCGATGGGACGACCCCCGATCGGGTCGGTCTCCCGCCACAGGTTGACCCATCTCCCGCCCAGCCTGGCGTCCACGAAGGCGATCAGATCGTCGATCCCGGCAGACGGGAAGAGCGGCCGGTAGAGCATCCCGATCGGGCTCCCGTAGGTGATCAGCGATAGGCCTTCGGGCTCCTCCTCCATCTGGCTCACGGCGAGGGCGCAGAGGACCGAGCCCTGTGAGTGCCCTTCCAGGAGGTCGGGCGGCTCGATCACCAGACGGTGCGCCAGGTCGCTGACCACCATCGGGCCGTAGGCCGGCGGCGCCAGCGGATGGAACCAGCGGGGCCACATCGAGGCGATGTCCCAGAGGATGCCCACCTGCCGGTTCGACGTCCCCCGGCGGATGCTCCCCAGCATGCTGCGTCCCACCAGGTAGGTGGGCAGCAGGACCACCAGGGCCTTGGACAGGTCGACCAGATCGTCGAACTCGACGACGAAGCGAGGGTTGACGATCCGGGGCAGCCGCTGCAGGGCGAACAGCGCCACGAGGCCTCCCAGGATCACTGCGGTGGCGAGGCCCATCCACCCCCGGATCCGGGCTGCCGCCAGTGCGACCAGTGCCGACACCACCGCCATGGCGGCGACCGAGCCCTGATAGACGAGTGAGCCCCGTCTCGGGGTCCGCAGCATCTCGGGTGTGCAGACGTCGATGCACCCGAGCACGAAGGCGACGACGCCCGCAGCGATGCCGAAGAGGCCGATCGCCACCAGGAGCGGCCTGGCTCCGGTCGTGACACGGTGGACCAATGCCAGCGCCCTTCCTTCCTCGGGAAGGGAGGGTCCCCGCAAAGCCAAGACCGCTGCCGTGCCCAGGAAAAAGAGGATCAGGTGGAACATGGCGACGGTGACCCAGCCGGCGCCGACTTCCGTTATGACGTCGAGACCTACGGCCTTCTCGGCCATCAGCGACACGCCGACTCCCAGCGACGCGCCGAACAGGGTTCCCACCACGATCGCCCCCAGGGGCGCCAGTCCTGCTGATGCGGCCGCGAGGGCGATGGCTCCTAGCGCGAGGGCGATCACGAAGGTGGCGCCGTGGATCCCCCTGCCTGCCCCGATGCTCGGGCTCTCCACCACGAACGCCGTCCAGGAGGCGGCGACCAGGGTCAGTGAGACGAGCGGAAGGATTGCGGTGGCAGTGATCACCGCCTTCGACCGGGGGGCCCATGACGTCCCGATCACGATGAGCACGACCACCACGGCCAGGGCCAGGGCGGCCGGGCGCAACCAGGAGATGCGGGAGAGCGAGGCGTAGACGGCGACCACCACACCGCAACCGGCGCCGAGGTGGATGCGGCGGAGGCGGTGCACGATGGCGTGCTGACCCCACGTCGTCTCGTCCCCGACCGTGGCGCCGGCGGGGTCATCCCATTGGCCGGCGACCCGGGCGGTCTGCGGGTCGTTCCAGAACATGCGGGGGAGGAGGTGGCGGGGCCTCGGCGAGAAGACGAGCCGGATCCGCTCGCCGGGCCCGAACTTCGTGAAGTGGGACTGTGTCGACAGCCGCATCACCAGACCCCATGCGAACAGGAAGGGGAAGACGGCCGCGGCGACGGCATACGCCGCCGGGCGCCAGTTCTCCGGCGCCAGCCGCGGGGCGAGCACGACGACGAGGTATCCGGCCTGGACGACCAGCAACGCCGTCATGCCGACGCCGACGAGCCGGATCGCCGTGTGCGTCAAGCGGTTGGGGCGGTTGTTCATCCAGCCGGCGACGTTGGCGAAGGCGAACGGTCCGAGGAGGATCCAGAGCGCGGTGAGGACGTGGCCGGTGGTGAGGCTCCCCCAGTGATACGCCTCTGCGTCGAACTCGTAGGTGCGACCTTCGTCGTCCGAGGTGCGGTCGGGCGGCACCCGGCGGAACACCCGGATGTGACGGCTCTTCGGGTCGAGCGTCACCGGGTCGGTGCGCAGCATCTGCCGGGGCGGTGTCCCTGAGACCCCGTGAACCCTCAACTCCCGGTATGCCGACACAGGTGGAGGCTAGGCGGCGGTCCCGACCGGTTCCGGCTGCCGCCTACTCTTGACCCATGGAAGAAGAGAGAATCGCGGTCTTCCTCGATTTCGAGAACCTGGCCCTGGGTGTGCGTGACTCCACCAACGGCGGGAGCTTCGAGTGGGAGCCCATCGCCAACGCACTCGCCGAACGGGGCCGGGTCATCTCCCGGAGGGCTTATGCCGACTGGTCGATGTTCCCCTCCGCCCGCGACGCCCTGACCAAGGGCCACGTCGAGCTGATCGAGATCCCGCAGCGCAAGGGCATCGTTCGAAAGAACGCCGCCGACATCAAGATGGCGGTCGACGCCGTCGAGCTCGCCTTCGAGCGTGACTACGTGAGCACCTTCGTCATCTGCACCGGCGACTCCGACTTCACGCCGCTGGTGCACAAGCTCCGGGAGCTCAACAAGCAGGTGATCGGGGTCGGAGTCAAGGGGTCCACCTCTTCGATGCTTCCCCCGGCCTGTGATGAGTTCCTGTTCTACGACAACCTCGAGGGTGTCGACATGCGCCCCGCCGGCGAGCCGGCCCCGGTCGAGAACGGCGACGCAGAGGAGTCCGGGCCCAGCATCGAGGCTCTGGTGACCACCACGCTCGCCGGTTTGATGCGCAGTGGGCAGGGCGAGACGCTGGCCTCCTCCCTGAAGAGGGCGATCTTGCGCAAGGACCCGACCTTCTCCGAGACCGACTACGGGTTCCGGGCGTTCGGCGAGCTGCTCCGCCATCTCGAGGAGCAGGGTGTCATCGAGCTGTCCGAGGGCCCGGGCCGCGGCGACCCGATCGTCCAGTTCGCCAGCGGTGGCGGCGAGCAGCAGGCGTTCGGCGTGCTCCACGAGGTCGTCGAGAGCCTTTCCAAGAAGGGGCCGGTCGTCCTCTCGGGTCTCAAGAACCAGATGCGGAAGAGGCTTCCCGACTTCAGCGAGAAGAAGTTCGGATACGGCGGCTTCCTTCAGTTCTGCAAGGCGGCCGCCGCCCGGGGCCTCATCTCGCTGGACTGGGATGACGAGCTCGGTGACTATCGGGTGGAGGCCAGGTGACGAGGGTCGTCGTCGTGGGGGCGGGCATCATCGGCTCGTCCATCTCCTTTCAACTCGCCCGCAGGGGCGTCGATGTGGTCGCACTCGACAAAGGCGCCGGGCCGGCCGAAGGGTCGACTGGTGCGTCGTCGAGCATCTGCCGGTGCCGGTACACCTTCCCGGAGGTGGTGCGTCTCGCTCTCCATGGGCAGGAGGCGTATGGAGCCTGGCCGGAGTTCACCGGTCTCGCCGAGCCCCGCTCCGGCCTGAACCGTGTCGGCGTGGTGTGGTTCATGGGGGAGAGCACCGAGAAGATCCGGGCTGACGCCGAGAAGCTGGTCTCCCAGGGGGTGGAGGCCGAGATGCTCGACCCGGACGACCTGAGGCGGATCTACCCGTCGCTCAACGACTGTGGCGAGCCCTTCGACCTCACCGGAGAGACCGACCACGTCTGCCGCCCCTCGGAGGGCTTCCTCTACGAGCCGCGGGGCGGGTACGCCGATCCCGTAGGCGCCAACCAGGACCTCATCGAGGCGACGCGCGCCCGCGGCGGCGAGGTTCGCTTCGGTTCCGAGGTCACCGGTGTCCTCGAGGAGGGCGGACGGGTCACCGGCGTCCGTCTCGCCGACGGGAGCACCGTCACCGGCGATCTCGTCGTCAACGCGGCCGGCCCATGGTGCAACCGTCTCAACGAGATGGCCGGGGTCGACATTCGGTGGACCCTGACGCCGACGCGAATCCAGACGGTCTACCGCTCCTGGCCGTCGGACCTCGGCCCGCTCCCCGTCGGCGCCGACAACTCGACCGGTATTTACTTCCGCCCCGAGTCCGGCGGGCAGTCTCTGCTCATCGGCTCGGTGCTCCCGGAGGACGAGGAGGAGGTCGTCGACGACCCGGACGACTTCAAGCGGAGCCCCGACCAGGACTTCACCGCGATGAAGCTCGCCGCGTTCCATCACCGTGTTCCCGCCCTGGAGGCGAAGGGCTCGGTCTCGGGGATCGCCGGTCTGTACACGATCAACCGCGAGGACGTCCACCCGATCGTCGGGCCCACCGGCAAGGACGGGTTCTGGGTCGCCAACGGGTTCAGCGGTCACGGGTTCAAGCTGGCCCCGGCCGTCGGCTCGATGGTGGCGCAGGCGGTCACCGGTGAGACCCTGGAGTTCGACACAGACGTGCCCATGTCGTTCTTCGCCGTCGATCGGGCGCCCTTGGAACTGTCCGTCAAGCACGTGCTCGCCTGATGCTGTACCTCGACGCAGAGAACACCCGCCGTGCGCTGCCGATGGCCGACGCCGTCGACGCCATGGCGCATGCCTTCTCCGGCGAGGCGGAGACCCCGCTGCGCACGATGGTGGGGGTGTCCCTGGTGATGCCGGGCCGCCTCGACGATCACATGGCAGTGAAGGTCGTGTCGAGCGTGCCCGGGAATCCGGCCGGGATCGTCGTGGTCTTCGGGCCGGACGGGAGCCCGGTCGGCATCGTGGACGGCCCGACGCTGACCGCGATACGAACCGGTGCGGTGTGCGGTCTCGCCACCAGGCTCCTGGCACCGGACGGGGTGTCGACTCTCGCCGCACTCGGCGCGGGGGCGATGGGCCTCGACCAGATCGAGGCGATCCGGGCGGTCCGCCCCCTCGAGCGCATCCTCGTGTGGTCGCGTGATCTCGAGAAGGCGAAGGCCCTGGCCGGGCGGGTCGGGGGAGAGGCGGTCGCCGATCCCGACGCCGCTGTGGCCGAGGCGGATGTCGTCTCATGTGCCACGCCTGCCCGGTCGCCGCTCTTCCGCCCCGAGTCGGTGCGGCCGGGTGCTCACCTCAACGCCGTCGGCGCATTCACACCCGAGATGGCCGAACTGCCGCCCGAGGTGCTCCACGAAGCGTTCGTGGTGGTGGACGACCGGGACGCCGCGGCCGCCGAGGCTGGTGACTTGCTCCAGGCGGGACGCACCCCCGATGCAACTCTCCGTGAGCTCCTGGAGGGCTCGGCGACGCCACCCGCCGGGAGGACGACGGTGTTCAAGAGTGTGGGGGTGGCGGCCCAGGACGTGGCCGCCGGTCAGCGCGCCCTGGA
>Ga0209075_1004155_pt1 | contig 11710 bp, 2 predicted proteins | sample Stecom2011_FD_187523 | JGI IMG/M metagenome (GOLD analysis project Ga0209075, IMG submission 187523) | Agricultural soil microbial communities from Utah to study Nitrogen management - Steer compost 2011 (SPAdes) (version 2) | ecosystem: Environmental > Terrestrial > Soil > Agricultural land...
GAAATGGCAAAGAAACAGGTCTGCATTACGGTGTTGATGCGCTTGCCCATGCCGGCTTCCTGCGCCACCTGGTAGGCGTCGATGCAGTAAAACTGGATGTTCTTGTCCAGCATCTGCTGCTGCATGCTGCGCGGCAGCTCGTCCCAGACCTCTTCGGCACTGTGCGGGGTATTCAGCAGGAATACCGCCCCCGGCGCAGCCTTGGCCAGCATGTCGTAGCGTTCGACAAACTGTGGCTGGTGGCAGGCAACAAACTGTGCCTGATGATCGCCAATCAGGTAGCTGGAGCGGATGGGTTGTGGGCCAAAGCGCAGGTGCGAAACCGTCATCGCACCGGATTTTTTCGAGTCGTAAACAAAATAGCCTTGAGCGTGCAGCTCGGTGGCCTCGCCGATAATCTTGATCGAGTTCTTGTTGGCACTGACGGTACCGTCCGAACCCAGACCATAGAACATCGCCTGAATCGCTTCGTCATGGGCATCGGTTTGCCAGCTCTGATCCCAGTCCAGGCTGGTGTGGCTGACATCATCGTGGATGCCGATGGTAAAGCCGTTCTTCGGCTTGCTCTGATCCAGCTCTGCATAAATCGCCGCCACCATCGCCGGGGTAAATTCCTTGGAGGACAGCCCGTAGCGACCACCCACCACCAGCGGCAGGCTGGCAAAAGGACTATCGCCCTGCATTTGCGCCCGCGCCAGCGCGGTTAGCACATCCTTATATAGCGGCTCGCCATCGCTGCCCGGCTCCTTGGTGCGGTCCAGCACGGCAATGGCTTTGACACTTGCCGGCAAAGCAGCCAGCAGACGCCGGGCCGACAGCGGACGATACAGGCGCACCCGCAGCACACCGACTTTTTCGCCGCTGGCAGTCAGATAATCCACGGTTTCGTGTACGGTTTCCGCGCCGGAACCCATCAGGATGATGACTTTCTGCGCATCCGCTGCGCCATGGTATTCATATAGCTGATACTGGCGACCGGTCTGGGCGGCAAAGATGTCCATGCACTCCTGCATTACATCTGGGAACTGCTCATAAAAAGGGTTAACCGTTTCTCGGCCCTGGAAATACACATCGGGGTTTTGTGCCGTACCGCGCAGCACCGGACGGTCCGGGCTCATGGCGCGCTGGCGGTGCGCCTGCACATCCTCGTCACGCACCAGGGCACGCAGCACGCTGTCATCCACCGCACGGATTTTCGCCACCTCGTGCGAGGTGCGGAAGCCATCAAAAAAGTGCAGCACCGGCAGCCGTCCGCGCAAGGTGGCGGCATGGGCGATGGCGGCAAAGTCCATCGCCTCCTGTACCGAGCCGGAACACAGCATGGCAAAACCAGTCTGGCGGGTGGCCATGACATCGCTGTGGTCACCAAAAATCGACAGCGCCTGACAAGCCAGTGAGCGCGCGGCCACATGCAGCACCATGGGCGTGAGCTCACCGGCAATTTTGTACATGTTGGGGATTTTTAGCAGCAGGCCCTGGGAGGCGGTAAAGGTGGTGGTCAATGCCCCGGTCTGCAGCGCGCCGTGTACGGCACCAGCAGCGCCGCCCTCGCTTTGCATCTCGACAATATGCGGCACCGTGCCCCAGAGGTTGGTGCGCCCCTGCGCCGACCACTCATCGGCCCACTCGCCCATGTTGGATGCAGGCGTAATCGGATAGATGGCACAAACTTCACTGAGTTTGTGGGCAATCATTGCCGCTGCTTCATTGCCATCAATGGTCAGCCACTGAACATTGCTCACGGGAACTCTCCTGTTGCCAGACAATACATACCCATGAGCTTAATTGTTGACCGCTGCACCTCACTTGATGTAAATCACCCAGCCGGGCCACAACCAGCCATATCCATGCTTGCGACAGAACATATTGATCTGGCGACCTCTGGAAAAATGCCGCGTCTCACACAGAGGCTGACCTGCTCTTCCTGATCTCGTTGACGTAAGTACCGGCAAACTGCTTCAGCGTACGCTGAATTGCCTGCAACGCCCGCTCGAAAAAGGGGGTGGTGTCGACCGCCTCAACAATGCTGGCCTTGCCACACCTCAGTTGTTCAAACAGCTCATTCCAGCTCTTGATATAGGACCCCTGCCCACTGCTGTCGACAAACATATAGCGATGCGTGGTAGGGCTAAACCATGCCAGCTTAAGTCGCTGCGGCGGCTCCTTGAAGTCAAACCAGGTACCAAAGCGTACATGTTTGAGCTTTTCCGTCAGCTCCCGGGCTGCTTCGTCCAGGGGTGGCTCTTCTACCTTGCCCACCGACCGCAACTCTTCCTCATCTGCCTCACTCATGCTCGATGGCAAGCTGTTACTGAGGCTTTCAACAACCGCATGCTGCTGCGTCTGGACCGCTTGTTGGCAGGTCTGGATATCCTGGATCAACCGCTGAATTTCAGCATCAGAGTAGCACCCCAGCTGCTCCAGTGCCTGCTGGACGCCAGCCATCATCGGCTCTTTGCGAGCCACGAATTTTTTCTGCTGTTCCTCGTTCAGCGGTGTACAGCTCCATGCCAGCTCTTCGGCAATCCGGGCTTTTTCCTGCCACTGCGGACTCGACGGCCCGGTGCGTAAGAAATAGAACACCAGCACATCGCTCCAGGCAGCCTGCAAAAACTCACGGATGATTTCTGGCGGATTATGACGCTTGACACAAACCTCAACAAAGCCTCTTGCATGCTTGCGTGCAAACACCAGCTTTTCCCGTCCCTTGGCTGCATCAATCGCCCGGCGCTCACGCCGCTCAACCCGTTTCTGCACTTCTTCCAGCTGCTGATCAAACTGCTGCAATAAACGTTCAAATAGCCGGTCATCATGCTGATACGCAACCAACGCTTGCCGCACAGTTGTTTCAATCGCCTCTCCAAGCTGTTCCTGCTCAGCCGCACCCCGGTACTGATTACCCGCCTGCACCATGCGATTGAGCAACAAGTGAGCCGGATGCCGGGTATTGTGGAAAAAGCTGGAATCCCGCAAAGCCACCTGACAATAAAGATTCTGCAAATGGAACAACACATTCTTGTGCTCATCAGCCAAGCTTTTTTCTTCCCTGACAAAATCGAACAGCATGCCAACCAGATCAATCAGGTTCGATTGGCTATTATCAACGCGAAACTCTTTCGGATTGCTGCTTGTCGCGGCCAGGGCCTGATACATGCTCTGCTTAAAAGAGTCGGTATTCTGCTCTTCTCGTACCGAGCCGCGGGCGCGCTGACGCTGCATCCCCTGCAGCGCCTGTATAATTTGTTCCTGGTTATAGTTTTTACTGGCACCGGGCGGCGCAAAGGAGTCCAGCATCCGGCTGCCGCTGGGCAACACCACCCCAAGCGCGTTGCGATAATTGCCCAGCAACTGATTGATTTCACTAACCTGCTGTTCAATCTGCTGCTGGAAAGGCGTACCACCCCCAGGTTCTGCGCCCGCTGATGGCTGCCTTCCCCGCTCTGCAGCATAAGCAGGCCATGCTTTGGCCCCAGCTGCAACGGCCCCGCTGTCACCCGCCTGTTGCCGGGCACCCCCGCTCGCCGCACTTGCCTGCAGCACGTCTGCAGTCCCGCTCTCGCCGCCGGTCCCTGGCTGCCGGGCTTGCTGCCTGACGCGCTGCGCCGCTGACATCTCGCCAAGAATGTCGTCAACAGTTAATTCCGGCAAAATATTTCGTGCGGAAAAAAACTTGCCAAGCTCCTCGTAAGTTTGCCGCAAGCCCTGCATAACATGTCGCTCGAACTGCATGTAAAGAAAGGTTCTCAGCCCCGAGGGTACCTCCATTCCCTGCAGCGACTTCTGCAGCGAGCCAACCACGCTGTTTGGGCACAACGGGCTCTGGGTTTCATCGCTATACGCTATACCGGCAAGATGCGCCAAGCGCCGCCGCATAACAACCAGCTCCAGGCTGTACTGCTTGCTCAGGCGGCCAGCCATGGTGCTGATAAGCAGGTTTTCTTCATGAACCTCCTTTCCCAGCAGAGACAGCCCTGCCGGCTTTTCTGTCTGTTTTTTCTGGCTCCTGCTCGCTGCATTCCCGGAAAAATAGGCATTAAAGTCATCCGTGTGGGCGCTCAGGAACCCATCCGCTATGGCTTCTCTGTGTTTTCGAAAAAAACCAATGCTGTCAAGGCAGTCTGAGCGGGCATCATTATCTTGGGCGTGCTCCATTGCCTCAAACAATTCGTTCTCGGTACCCTGGACGGCACTTTTGATGCCGGCATTCAGCTGATCGAAAACCTTTTTCTGCAGTTCCTGAATCAGTGCGGCATAAGAGCCCGAGGAGCTCCTCCCTGCTGCCATACCGCTGCTTTCGATTTTATTGGTCATATTGCTCATGATTTAATACCCTGAAAAACAGTCCGCCACACCCGCATGAATGCAGCACTCTTGCCTTCAGGCAAGCACGCAATAGAATGGCCAAAGCCAATGCAGGCCGCCCGGCTGCACGCCTAAATCAGGCAGTCCCCCTGCACAAGCACGTCCAGCATAGAGCCACAGGCATTATGCCAAAAAACCATCACACAACGCAAAACCGTCAAACCACAGACGAAACTCAATAAAACCACCCACAAAACCACCTGCGCGCACCAGCAACCAAGCCCGCAGACACAAAACCAGGCAGTGCAGTGCACCTTGCACCCAGGGTTGCGCAAGCAACCCTCAAAGCAGGCTGCTGCAACGCGACCCTGACGGTACCTCCGCTTCAGCCTTGTTGCCCGTCTTCTGACCCATGAAAACCGGCACCGCATAGCTGTCAGCCAGCGTATTCCTGCCAGGACCTACACCCCAAACACCAGAATCCGGAAAACCAGCGAAACAGACTACTTGTGCAACCAAGCCAGACTTACCTAAACAAAGCAGTCAACAGTAGCCGGACAATTTTGCCGACCACGTACCACAAAACCGTTATTTTTGCTATGATCGAGCGCTTAATTTTCTTTCATTTCCTGGTGTCCCTTCATGTCCAACCGTAGTTCTCGCCTTTCTTCGCTCCACACAATCCTCAAGTCGCGCATCATGCTGCTCGACGGGGCCATGGGCACCATGATTCAGGCTGAAAAACTGACTGAAGAAGCTTTCCGTGGCGAGCGCTTCGCCGACTGGCACCGTGATGTGCGCGGCAATAACGACCTGCTGATCCTGACCCAGCCAGAGCTGATCCAGAAAATCGAAAAAGCCTATCTGGACGCTGGTGCCGACATTATCGAAACCAACACCTTCAACTCCACTGCCATTTCCCAGGCCGATTACGGCATGGAAGAGCTGGCCTACGAGCTGAACTTCGAGGGCGCACGCCTTGCCCGCGAGGTTTGCGACGCCAAAACCCTGGAAACCCCAGACAAGCCACGCTATGTCGCCGGCGTACTGGGCCCAACCAGCCGCACCTGTTCGCTGTCACCGGATGTCAACAACCCGGGCTATCGCAACGTCACCTTCGACATTCTGGTGGACAACTACAGCACTGCCACCCGCGGACTGATCGAAGGCGGTGCCGACATCATCATGATCGAAACCATCTTCGATACTTTGAACGCCAAAGCAGCGATTTTTGCCGTAGAGGGTGTATTTGAAGAGCTCGGTGTCACCCTGCCCATCATGATCTCCGGCACCATCACCGATGCGTCCGGACGCACGCTGTCCGGCCAGACCACCGAAGCTTTCTGGAACTCGATCCGCCACTGCCAGCCGCTGTCGGTGGGCCTGAACTGTGCACTGGGTGCCAAGCAGCTGCGCCCCTACCTGCAAGAGCTGTCAGAAAAAGCCGATACCTTTGTCTCTGCCCACCCCAACGCCGGCCTGCCCAACGCCTTTGGCGAATACGATGAAAGCGCTGCCGAAACCGCCGCACTAATCGAAGACTTTGCCGCCTCCGGCTTTTTGAACATCGTCGGTGGCTGTTGCGGTACCACACCGGCCCACATTGCAGCCATCAATGAAGTCATTGCCAAGTATCCGCCACGCCAGGTGCCGGAGATCCCCAAAGCCTGCCGCCTGTCCGGGCTGGAAGCCTTCAACATTGACCGCAACTCGCTGTTCGTCAACGTCGGCGAGCGCACCAACATCACCGGCTCGGCCCGTTTTGCCCGCCTGATCCGCGAGGAAAACTACACCGAAGCGCTAGAAGTGGCGCTGCAACAGGTAGAAGCCGGCGCCCAGGTGATCGACATCAACATGGACGAGGGCATGCTCGACTCCAAAGCGGCGATGGTTACCTTCCTCAACCTGATCGCCGGCGAGCCGGATATTTCCCGCGTGCCGATCATGCTTGATTCCTCCAAATGGGACATCATCGAGGCAGGCCTGAAGTGCATCCAGGGCAAGGGTATTGTCAACTCGATTTCCATGAAGGAAGGTGTGGACGAGTTCATCAAACACGCCACGCTGTGCCGCCGCTATGGTGCTGCCATTATCGTGATGGCCTTTGACGAACAGGGCCAGGCCGATACCGCCGCGCGCAAGAACGAAATCTGCGCCCGCTCCTACGACATTCTGGTCAATCAGGTCGGTTTTCCGCCGGAAGACATTATTTTCGATGCCAATATCTTTGCCGTGGCCACCGGCATCGAGGAACACAACAACTACGCCGTGGATTTTATCGAGTCCATGGCCTGGATTCGTGACAACCTACCCTATGCACTGACCTCCGGCGGTGTTTCCAACGTTTCTTTCTCGTTCCGTGGTAACAACCCCGTGCGCGAAGCGATTCACTCTGTGTTTCTCTACCATGCCATCCGCAATGGTCTGAACATGGGTATCGTCAATGCCGGCCAGCTGGAAATCTACGACCAGATTCCGCCACGCCTGCGTGACAAAGTGGAAGACGTCATCCTCAATCGCCACCCGGGCGCCACCGAAGCCCTGCTGGAAATTGCCGAAGAATACCGCGGCGATGGCAGCACCAAAGAAGTCGAAGACGAAGAATGGCGCAAGCTGCCGGTCAACAAGCGCCTGGAACATGCACTGGTCAAGGGCATCACCACCTATATTGTGGAAGACACCGAAGAAGCCCGCCAGCAGGCCGAACGCCCGATTCACGTAATTGAAGGCCCGCTGATGGACGGCATGAACGTGGTGGGCGACCTGTTCGGCAGCGGCAAAATGTTTCTGCCGCAGGTGGTCAAATCCGCCCGCGTGATGAAGCAGGCGGTGAATCATCTGATTCCCTTTATTGAAGAGGAAAAAGGCGATCAGCCGGAAGCCAAAGGCAAGATTCTGGTCGCCACCGTAAAAGGCGACGTGCACGACATTGGCAAAAACATTGTTGCTGTGGTGCTGGGCTGTAACGGCTATGACATCGTTGACCTGGGTGTGATGGTACCTGCGGACAAGATCCTGCAAACCGCCATCGAGGAAAAAGTCGACATTATCGGCCTGTCCGGGCTGATTACCCCCTCATTGGACGAAATGGTGCACGTGGCCAAGGAAATGCAGCGCCAGAACTTCCAGCTACCGCTGATGATCGGTGGTGCCACCACCTCCAAGGCACACACGGCGGTAAAAATCGACCCACATTACACCAATGATGCCGTTATTTATGTCACTGATGCCTCGCGCTCGGTCGGTGTCGCTACCACCTTGCTGTCGAAAGAGCTTAAACCAGAGTTTGTGCGCAAAACCCGCGAAGAATACGCCAAAATACGCGAACGTACGTCCAACCGCAAAACCAACATCGAATACCTCAGCTATCAGCAGGCGCTGGACAACCGCCTGCAGCTGGACTGGAGCACTTACCAGCCACCAGTGCCCAGCTTTACCGGTTCGCGCATGATTGAAAAGGTAGATCTGAAAGAAGTGCGCAATTTTATCGACTGGACGCCCTTCTTTATCGCCTGGAACCTGGTGGGCAAGTACCCGCGCATTTTCCAGGACGAAGTGGTCGGCGAAGCCGCGCAAACCCTGTTTAACGAAGCCCAGGTGATGCTGGATAAGCTGATCAATGAAGACCTGATCCAGGCCCGTGCCCTATTTGGCTTCTGGCCGGCCAATCAGGTGGATCGCGACGATATCGAGCTGTATGACGAGCAAGGCCAGCCGCTGCGCCGCCTGCATCATCTGCGCCAACAAACCCAGATCCGCGACAATGGTGCTAATCGCTGCTTGGCCGACTATGTCGCCCCCAAAGACAGCGGCCTGAAGGATTATGTCGGTGGTTTTATCGTCACTGCCGGCCTTGGTGTAGAAGAGCTGTGCAACCAGTACAAGGCAGATGGCGACGACTACAGCGCCATTTTGATCCAGTCACTGGCTGACCGTTTGGCCGAAGCCACCGCCGAGTGGCTGCACCAGCAGGTACGCACCCAGCATTGGGGTTACGCCGCCGGCGAAAATTTTGATAACGATGAGTTGATTCAAGAAAAATACAGCGGCATCCGTCCTGCTCCCGGTTATCCGGCCTGCCCCGACCACACCGAAAAAGGTCCGCTATTTCAGCTACTTGACCCGGAAGGCACCAGTGGCGTAACCCTCACCGAACACTATGCGATGTTCCCCACCGCAGCCGTCAGCGGATGGTACTTTGCCCATCCCGAGGCCAAATACTTTGCCGTCGGCAAAGTCGAAAAGGATCAGGTGGAAAGCTACGCCGCGCGCAAAGGCATCAGCCTGGAAGAAACCGAGCGCTGGCTGATGCCAAATCTAGCGTACGACCCCGATGCTTAATTTTACCCGCGCCGATGTCCTTGCCATGGCAGGGGCATCGGCATTCAACCGCGGACAAACCTACCAGCGCCAGCAACGAGTCAGCGCACTGGACGTGCTGAATCATGCTATCTACGCCGAAGTACGCGGCAGCAGTTGGCGTTACTACGAATCCTGCGTCGAACTGCAACACGGCAAACTGAGCGGCTATTGCAGCTGCCCAGTGGGCTACCGCTGTAAACACGTGGTGGCCGTTGCCCTGCAATGGCTGAGCGAGGTTAATGCACAACCGGCCTGGCTTGACTGGCTGCAACAGCTGCCAGCAGACAGCGACACCCAGCCATTAAACGCACCTGAAACCGGCAGATTTCACCTGCTGTATACGCTTGAGCCGTCCAGAGCGGGTCTGCGCGTAGAATTTATCCGCGCTTACCTGCGCAAGGACGGCAACTGGGGCCAGCAACAAGCCTATCAGCCGTCGCCGCCCTTCGAGCGCATGTTCCTGCCCGAGTTCATCACGCCCACCGATCTGGAGATACTCAACGGCCTGACCCGACAAAATGGCATACACAGCTTTTTTACCGGTGCATCCGGTCACAAAGCGCTGCAGCTGGCCGCAAAAACCGGCCGTTTGTACTATCGCAACACGCCGATCAGTTTGGTAAAAGGCCGCCGTTTGGAGTGGCAATGGCACGCTGTCGAAGGCGGTAAAAAACTTCAAGCCAATCTCGAAGATACCGCCCACTGGTTACTGATACACACGCAGCCACTGATGTTTTTCGACCGCAGTACTGCCTGTATTGGCGAGCTGTTAAGCGATCTGGACGCCAAGCAAATTCTACATTTGCAAAAGGCTCCTACCATTCCAGACGAAGGGCTGGCGCAGGTCAGCGCCGCCCTAATTTCACGCTTTAACAACCAACAACTGCCCGCTCCCCTGCAGCTGGACTGTGAAGAAATTACCGAGTGCACCCCACATGCGCGCATCACCAGTATCCAAGCCCTGGCTGAACACGCCCTGCCCTGCATTGAGCTGCAATTCGACTACGGCCCCTACAGCCTGCCCGCCGATTATCAGGACAATAGCCCACAGCGCGTCACCCGCCAGACTGACGAGCGCCTGACGATTATCCAGCGCGATCTGGCCTGCGAGCAGGCGGCGCTGGAAACCTTGCACAACCTGCAACTGGGGCTGGACAGTATCGACGAAACCCACTTTTACTGGCTGCCGCAGTCCGACAGCCTCAGCCAGTATTTCAGCGCTTGGCAGCAGCTGACGACTGAACAGCTGCCACGCTTGGCCGAACAAGGTTGGCGCATCAGCCAGGATGACGGCTTCCAGTTCAATCCCCGCCAAGCCAGTTTCAGCTTTAGTCTCAGCGACAACGGACCCGGCTGGTTCGACTTCGGCCTGCAACTGACCATGGACGATGGCAGCAAACTGGACAACACCCAACTGATCACCCAGTGGCTGGAACAGGGTGCGCCCGAGCAGATGGTTTTGCACAACCAAGGCAACTGGTTACAGATCGACACCCGTCCGCTACAACAGATCCACAGCCTGCTGCGCGGCTTGGTGCTGGAGCACGATCTCAACCACGTCCTCCAACTGCCGCTCTACCAAGCAGCGCAGCTGGAAGGCCTGCCCGATCTGGATCAGCGCAACGCACCGCTAACCCGCCAGCTGATCGAGCAACTGAACAACTATCGCGGCATCGAGCCCATCCCTGCCCCCGCACTGCTCCAAGCACAACTGCGTGACTACCAGCAGCAGGGGCTGAACTGGCTGGCTTTTTTATACCGTAATCACCTCGGCGGCATTTTGGCCGACGACATGGGGCTGGGCAAAACCCTGCAGGTGCTGGCCTTTATTGCTTGGCTCAAAGCGCAAAACCACAGCCACTTGCCTGTTTTGGTGGTCGCGCCCACCAGCCTGCTGGGCAACTGGCAGCGTGAAGCCGCTCGTTTTGCACCGCACCTGACTACCTGCATCCTGCACGGTAGCGATCGCCATAGCCTGATGGCGCGCCAACAGGGCACCGATATCATCATTACCAGCTATGCCCTGCTGCATCTGGATATCGACTACCACAGTACGCAGGCCTACGCGCTGGCGGTGCTGGATGAAGCCCAGGCCATCAAGAACCCGCAAACCAAGACTGCCATCAGCGCGCGCCGCCTCAAGGCCGGCATGCGTCTATGCCTGTCGGGCACACCGCTGGAAAATCACCTGGGCGAGCTCTGGTCGCTGATGGATTTTGCCCTGCCCGGTTTGCTGTACGGGCGCAGCTTTTTCAATGATGTCTTTCGCAATCCCATTGAAAAAGACGGCGTGGAAACGGCTCGCAACGAGCTGGCCAGAAAAATTTCGCCGTTTATCCTGCGCCGCACCAAACAACAGGTGGCTGCCGAACTGCCGGAAAAAACCACCATTACCCAGTACGTCGAGCTGGGCAGCAAACAGGCTGCCCTGTATGAAGGCATTCGCCTGAGCATGGAAAAGCACATCCGTGACCTAGTCGCCAAACAGGGTTTGGCCAAAAGCCATATCGCCTTTTTGGATGCTCTGCTCAAACTGCGCCAGGCCTGCATTGCGCCGCAGCTGGTCAAGCTGGAGCAGGCACACAGCCTGCACGACAGCGCCAAACTGGACTGGCTCGACGACCATCTGCCCGCCATGCTGGAAGAAGGCCGCCGCATTTTGCTGTTTTCACAATTTACCCAGGCGCTGGGCCTGGTCGAAGACTTACTGCGCAAACACCGGATTGCCTACAGCAAGCTGACCGGGGCCACCCGCAAGCGCCAGGAAGCCATTGATGCCTTTCAAAACGGCAACACCTTGATGTTTCTGATCAGCCTCAAGGCCGGTGGCGCTGGCCTCAACCTCACCGCCGCCGATACCGTGATCCATCTGGACCCTTGGTGGAATCCCGCAGTAGAGAATCAGGCCACCGACCGCGCTTACCGTATCGGGCAAGACAAACCAGTGTTCGTGTACAAACTGGTCGCCAGCGGCACGGTGGAAGAGCGCATCCAGCTGATGCAAGAGCACAAACAAGCGCTGGCCGACTCACTGTTTGGCAGCGCC